>Ga0302271_10000052_pt1 | contig 91538 bp, 93 predicted proteins | sample III_Bog_N1_1_FD_198767 | JGI IMG/M metagenome (GOLD analysis project Ga0302271, IMG submission 198767) | Peat permafrost microbial communities from Stordalen Mire near Abisko, Sweden - III_Bog_N1_1 | ecosystem: Environmental > Terrestrial > Soil > Wetlands > Peat | place: Sweden: Abisko...
CTGGACAGACTATATCGAAAATTCAACCAGCTGTAGGAGTTCCCTCTATATCAAATCCAACTAACCCTATGTCATATGTGAATACAAATAGTGATTTATATCCAAAATTTAATTCTACATCTAGTGGAGCTAATTACGATATGTATCCACAGTATAATAGCACACCTTCTTATTCGCAAAGCGCAGGGCAATCTACTTCTTCAGTCAATTCTGCTAATCCAAGTAGCCCTACAGTCAATAATTTAGCGTCTGGTATCGGAGGAAAACTAAGTGGTATAGGCAACTCATTAATGTCTCTGGCTCCATTAGCTTATAATGCGCATAATAGTGCACCCGAGGTAGCAAGTCCAGTATATAGTGACTTTATAAATCCAAATCAGAGATATAACATTGCTCCTCAATTGGCTGAGTCTACTAGACAAAGACAGATAAGTAGATTTAATAATGCTAGTTTAAATACTAATACAGGCGCTGATATGGCATATGGAAGAGACGCTTATACTGGTGGGGTTGAACAGACTTCAAATATAATGAATACTGCTGAAAATGCAAATAATCAATATAAAGACCAATACGCTAACAGATACAATCAGAATGCAGAACAAAATGCAAATGAGAATAGAAGAATATACGACTTGAATTCAAGGAATAGAGCTGCGTCTAGAAATCTTCAATCTGCAAATGCTCAAATGCTTAGTCAGTACGGACAAACAAGACAGTTGATGGCTAATCAGAAAAGAGCTGACTTATTAAATTCTAATATATGGGGGACATATGCAAATCAGTCCTTAGATCCAAAAAGATTGGCTACAATTACTAATATGTTAAATAGTTATTCAAATTCACAATGGTAAATTTATACGATAGTCCAGCACAGGCTCAATTTATTAATACTTACGTTCCTATACAATTTAATAATCTATATGGGATAGCCGAGCAGGCACAAAAGAATTTGGATCAGTCTCAAGCATTAGAAGACGATAATAACGCTAAGTATTCTTCTTTAAATACCCCAATATCTGCTGATAAAGCTACATGGGCTTCAAATGTGTATGGTCCATATGCAGATTTTGTTAACAAGAATCTAACGAATCCAGACGCATTAAAAGACCCTATGGTTCAGTCGCAACTTAAAAGCATGACTAGAAAGATGCAGTCTAATCCATTAGCCGCAAATCTTCTGGCGTCTGCTCAGGCTGCAAATGATTTTATGAAGAAATCAGATCCAAGATGGGGAGACTACGAAAGAAATAAGGTATTAAATCACAATACAGCTACAGATGGTGTATTCGGAGAGACTAATATGCCATATCAAGATGTAAATGAGATATATAAGCCAACTCTAGATAAATTGCATCCAGAAGGAACGGATTTAGGTACTACAAAGAATGGAGAGTATGATTTAAATGGATGGACTCAAGAACATCTAGATAAGATACTTGCCCCTCAGGTTGAGACTTTAAAAAGCAATCCAGTATTATTGGCTAAGATAGACCAAATGGATAAAAATGGTCAATTAAATCCAAGTTATTACGATACAGACCCGAATACAGGACAAAGATATTTAAATGTAGATAAAGCAGTATTTGGGCTTGGTAGAGAGGTAGGCCAGGATAAACTATTTACTCATAAAAGTGTAAATGAAGCATGGATGGCTAACTATAGGAGTGGACTTGAATGGAGAAATACATTAAGAAAACACGCATTAGATACTCCTGAAGTTCCACCCACATCATTAAATGCACAACAAGGTATAGCTGCAAATAATCAAGTGTCTCAAAATTCAGTAGATGCTGCATATAATAAACTAATAGAAAGTCATTATGTTGATGGTAAATTAGTATCAAGCTATATAGCAAAAAATCCAGACGGAACTTCATCGATTAGCGTGAAAAATCCTATGGGAAAAGTTGGATCTGATTATGCGCATTATAGACTTAATTTAACGTCTTCTACTAATAAAATAAATCAACTTGCTGCAGAGATAAATGCTCTAGGGAGTGCAGGTCAAGGAGTTGATCCTTCGCATAAACAAGTGTTGCTACAGGAATTGTCAAAAGAGCAAAGAAATAATGCTTCATTACAAGATAAGTTTAATCAAGTTAAACCTGCTTTTGAAAGTCTAGTACAGTCTCATAAGTTTCTTGCTGAAAATCCAGTACAGGCTGCAAATGCTCCCAAATCCATATTCAGTAAAGATGATTTAGCTAGTATGTCTCACGTAGACTTAGCTCCTGAATATATCGATGGTCAATTACAACAGACTCTTGGAAAAGGGCATACAGTAAATACAAAAAGCAATATTAACTCAACAGTCTATTCAGTTAGAAATTCTTCTATTTTCAATATAGTAGATCCTTCTAGTGGCAGAATGATATCAGCTAAATCCAATCCATCTTCAGATGTGGCCAGGTTGAATGGTCTTATATCAGCCGGGGCGTTAAGTAATAAGTCTGTATTTGAGCCAAACGGTAAGGGTATGGCTACTTCTAGTGGAATATCTGGTAATCCAAAAATAAATGGGCTTGGAACCTTATTGGTATCTAAGGGTGATTTAGAAAGTAGATTATTCCCAAATCTAGCTGCGGATAAAGGAAATAAAGCTAGTGAAAAAGAACTAGAGTCTAGAATAAGCAAATTAAAACAGTCTGGATTATTATCAGACGAACAAGTTGTTAGAAAAACAGATGCTACTGGGGCTCCTATAGTAGTTGATGACTATTATAGAATTCCATCTACAGTTTCATACGAAAATCCATCATTAGAACCAGGCACATGGAAAGCCGCTACAATGGATTCTAGAGTGAAAGTTACTTCTAACCAAAAAGGATATAAATAATAATAAAGATGCCAAGAAATACTACTAAAAATACTCCAAATTATAGTTCTGATTATAAACAATTATTGAACTCTGATAGTACACCAGGAGGACTTCTTTCAAGTGCAAATGCTCTTAGTGAGTCTGTTGATAAATTAAATTACAATCAGCAGACCGAATCCGCACCTGTTCAAGATCCAGAACAAAAAGGGGCCGCTTTAGCATTAGATCCAGTCACAGGATTAGATACCAATGGAAAGTCATCTATGTCTGTGACTGGTGATTTAGGAGCTCTAATAATGAAGTCTCCATCTGATATATTAAATTCAGATGCTTCTACTCCAAAGTATAATGATGCCAACGACTCTCAATTTGGTACGAGTTGGCTGCAAGACCAAAGGAGACAAAGTAGAATTGCAGATATAGCATATGCTATTCCAGATTGGGCATCTAATCCTATAAAAGCGTCTAAAAAGATGTGGGATTGGACATCCGGAAGTGCTATATCAGCTCAGAATTCATTTGATTCATTTTGGAGAGGAGATGCTGAGGGCATTAATTATCAAAATGCAATTCAGGCTCATTCCGTAAATTCACTACAGGATGAGATAACTAACACTCCAAATTCTAAAGAGTATTTAGATTGGCTTAGTAGTTGGCAAAAAGATCCAGCTAGACATGTAGATAAAACATATGATGCATTAGGTCCATTAAGTGCTATTGGGTCTGTAATCCCTATGGCAGAACATTATGATCAGCATAAAAATGATCCAACAAAACAATCTCCATTATTGGATAATCCAATATCAAGGGGACTAGGAATAACTAGTCTATTATCTGGAGCAAAAGATTTACTTACTAAAGCATTACCATCAAACGATGAGGAGGCTGATAAATATAAAAGCAGATTAAATTCAGAACTTACTCCATACGAAAGAGACGTAGCCAATAGAGCCCAATTCCCTTTTATTTTAGATGGAAAGAAGACTAATCTAGCAAATATACCAGTCGTAGGAGATATGGCCTTAAAAGAGCTAGAGACAGGCTCTAATGACCTTCCAGGGTTATCAGATGTACCAAAACAATTTAGAGCTGCACATATTGCTCTTTCCGGTACATTAAAAAACTATTTAGATGCAAAAAGAAACTTCAGTAATGATGGATTTATTAAATCTACTGCTACTAATGCATATCACGACTGGATGGAGCCGATTGGAACTCCTAATGGAAGTTCTGCAACAGAATTGCCGTCTATACAAGATATTGCAACTAACATAAATTTGCCTCAATTCGGAAAACAAGCAGCATTTAGCTCAGTAAACAAACAAATACAGGATAAGACTCAAGAGAACAATCTAAAGATTGCAAAGTATACTGACAACATAAACTATAGAGACAAACCGTCTGAGTACTTCGAACAAAAGTTATCAGAGGGAAGTAATTTGTATGGATTAGGAGATATGGCAGGGGCTATGGCGTCTATGGTCGGAGCTCAGGTCGGAACTATCGCTGCTAATGCTGCACTTAACTTTGGTGCTACATTATTGGCTCCGGAGGAAGAAATACCAGCGTCTATAATAAATGGACTCACTACTGGTGTTAATTTAGCATCTAATGCATATCAAAGAGTAAAAATGGATAATCTTGAAGTAGCAAATTATTCAGTACAAAAAATAAACAAATATTTATTAGATAACAAACTTGGATCTCCTATATCAGATAGAAGTGATTCTGAGTTACTATCAAAAATAAATGATAATGGACAATCTAATATTGTAGATAAAGCAAAAGAGGAATATGATAAAACTGGAGCAATCACTCCTGGAACTAAATACGCTCTTGCTTCTGCGATTAATACTGGATCAGTTGGATTCAATGACGATGGATTTAAGCGAGCATACAAAAATTCTACATCTGGGTTAGATGAACTTAAAGCCAGGGACTTTGTATACTCATTAGGTGGATATATACAAACTGCACTTGCAGTCACTCCTGGCGGTGCATTTATAAAAAGTACACTAGGGAATGCTATTGAAAAGTCTGCAGGAAAGGAATTGTTCGATGAGGCTGGAAATATAGTTCAAGATGCACAAATGCCAATAGCATCTTTATCTAAAATAAACGCAGCTAGACAACTATATACAAACTCTGCTATAAAGATGCTACAGAATAAAGTAGCTCCGTACGTAAGTATTGCTCAGATGACCGCCGCAGATGCTACGTTACAGTACTTAGAACAGGCTGGTAAATATGTAAATGGTACCAATTATGTAAATAATAATACTACTAATAACTCATCGGTAATAGGGTCTTTGATAGATGGATACGCTGCTCCAATTGGCGGTATAGCTACTGCTGCCGGTATCACTAATGATAATAGATACATAAATAGAAATAATCTTAATGATGCCGGTATAGGTGGTGTCGTTATGAGTCTTGCTATGCCACTATTGGGTGGTATAAAGAATATTCCACATACCTTAATTGATAATGCTAGAGCTAGGTCGGCAAAAGAATTTGTAGACTCAAATGTAGATTTCTCAAATAAAAATACTACTTCCGATAAACCGTTACAAAGTAATATAAGTACAGACTTTAATAATGGGCAATTAAGCAAGAATAATTCATTCGTAGCTGGAGTCGCTGGAGATAATATCGATTCTGACATGAGAATTGAGAAATCTAAAATATACGTTAGCGCCGCAACAAAGGACAAGGCTGCTCATGTCTTAAAATACATGGAGGAATTAGTTAAAAATCCCCCAGAAGGATATACCAGCAAAGACATTAGCGATGAATTAGAAATTGCAAAAGAAACTTTATCTACTGCAAATGACAAGAACGTATTAAGATATGTAAAAAAGACCGGTGCATATGGTTCTGATGACCATAAACTTCTTACTGGACTTATAATGGATCACAGAAGAAGTCTTGAGCTTTCCGAAAACGAAGTAGAGAATCAAAAAGCTAACTATCAACAATTAGAATCAAAAGAATATTCAAATAATATTGGATATGGAGATTATTTAGACAATCTAAAAATAGATAAATCTGAAAATTCTGAAAAAGATGCAGTCTTCAGTACAATAGATGATTTTACTAAGAAAAAGATATTCTCATTAAGCAATAGAGCTGATATAATTAGACAGTTAATAGAAGATAAAAGTGCTAATGACTCTAATGAAAAAGAAAATGGCGGTACTGGATATGCTAGTACTAAGAATGTATTGTATGGTAGAGGCCTAGTATCTGATTTAGTAAATACCTCTAGTGAATTACATTCTTTACTGAAAGAAAATGATTTGTCTCTTGATGAAATAAAAGATGCTCCTATAACTAGTGTGTCTGATGAATATAAAACCGCTGTAGCTAAGCATATTGCAGCTAAGGCTGGTACTTTATATGATACACTGATGCAAGGCAAATTCCTTGGGTACGATTTAAAGTACAAAAAGGATGGTAGCTCCTCGTATATAAGAATGAGTTCTGATGCTCATGATAAATTTGTATCAGAGAAGTTAGATGATTATAGAGATTCTAGAGCTGCTGAATCAGCCGATAGCACAGTCGCCAATCAAAAGGAGGAATCATTAAACTCATTTAAAGATAATCATGATATTGCATCTACATTTGCAGTATCATCTCCTGGAACAAAAGTACAGACTGTTCAATCAGAATATATACTTGGAAATAAAACTTCAGAACCTATAGTTCCAGAAGAACAAGTTAAGCCAACTGAGCCAATTAAACAAGATTCAGTCCCTACAGAAGATTCTAGCATAGATAATTTAAAAAATACTATCCCTCCTGTAGATGAAACTAAGCCAAAATCAGTTCCAGATATACCACTTGGAGAGCCTAATGAGAGAGAGTCTGCATTTGAGAATGAAAATACTCCAATAACTCCTTCTATTGAGTCGGTTTCAACTGAAGATTCTTCAGATATTCCATTAATTAGTGATGAATATATTCCTGATATAAATGAAAAGGATGCTGTAGATGCCGAAAATGCGATGAACAACCTAAAATTAGCTCATCCAGATGATATTCAGGATATCACAATAGCCGGATCCAATTCTTCATCTGAAGCAACTAAAGAAGAGTCAGTAAAAGTGCAAATAGATCAAGCAGATCCAAGTAAAAGCGCATTTAGAGCCAGTAGGCTGTTCTTTGGCGAATTTTCAGATTCTGCTGCAAAATCATTTAAAAGCCTATCAAAAGACAAGAAAGGATTCAGAAGTGCTAAGCAATTAGGCGATATGCTTAATTCTAAAGATGCGTTATCTGGTTGCACTTTTGAAATACATGTGGGTGGAGATGATAATAATATATTTACTCCTGGTCACGATACTACATACCCATTAGCTAAGATATTTGTAAAAATAACTAAGGCTGGAGGTCCTCATGAAGGGGAGTATTTAGCACTAGTCAGAGATCCATTAGCTCCAGTCAGAGTTGGTGAATCTAGTCCCACATCATCGGATATTGAAGAATTAAACACGCTTAGAAGGAATATAATTGATTTATATATACTTCCAGTAAATAGAATGTCTGATACTCCTAGAAAATTGGTTGCTACTTCTATTACTTTAGTAAATGGAATAAACGCAACTATAAAAGAAGAGGAAATAAGAACAAATGAAGATGGTAGTACATATTCTATACATAAGCAAAGAAATATAGATGAGATACCTGGTTTTGGAATACAGAAAATTGATGGAAAAACAGATTGGTCTTTAGTGTCGTCTAAGTCTACTAGGTTGAGAATAGGAATGGGTGTTGATGGGTTCAATGAACTTATGGATGCTTATGGTACTAGGATCGGTAGAGAGACTATGGAATCTAATACCGGTAATGTCTACTTAATGGTAGATGGTAATGGAGACGGAAAAGAAAGACCAGTTCATGTCAACTTGAAACAATTTAGTAGAGAAGACTCAAGTGTAATAGATTTTGTAAACAAACTACTTCCTGGATTTAGAGATAATAATGTAAAAGGCATTATTGGAGATGAAAATGGAAATCCAATAAAAGGTGGCAAAGAAGTTGAGACTGGTATTTCTCCAGAATATATGCTAGAGAAGCTTATTAACTTTGGTCAAAAAACTATAGTAAGTGAAGAGAGAGCTAAGGACAAAGGATTTCTTCTTTCTAAACAATTCTATATTGATGAAAATTCGTCATCATTGGTAATCGGTGGCAACTCAATTCTATTTGATGAAGTCCCTACCGAGAAAGGAGTTTCTGCAATAAAAGAATTTATAAAAAATAATCTACACTGGACGTTAGATAAAACGCATTTAGTTGATGATAATAATAATGATATTAGAGTATCTGAATTATTTCCTTCTTTAAATAAGTTATTTAATGATGAGACAAGGGATATAAAATCTGTCTATTTTGCAAAAGATTTATCTATTACAAAAGATGACATGAATCTCACATGGACAGCATGGATGATGAAAAATGGTAAGATACTTTCAGATGCTACTGATGATATCTTTACTCCTCCATTTATGCATTTAGGCGAGTTTAAGATGGTTAATGAGGATTCTATACCATTTGTATTAACCAATGGGGGAAAGTTCGTTAGAGAGGCTGAAAATGGCAAATTAGACGTGTCTAGTGGCGAAATTCAGACCCAGATAGATAATAAGACTAAAGAGGTAGATGCATTGCTTCATTTAGCTGAAACACAGCCAAACGAAAGTATATTGAATGCTCTTGGAGAAGCGACTTCAGAACTTACTGAGCTTAATTCTAAATATGCAGAAAAGGTTGAAACATTTTCCGAATCACTTGACTCAACTCCTATTAATCCGGAATCTGAAAAAATAGAAAATACTCCAACATTCGACGACCTGGATGGTATACCCATGGAAGATCCAGACGAGGTAGCGCCTAGTGCAAATTCGTTGCTTAAAGATAAGATAAATAGGACTATAAATGTTGCTGTAGAGTCTAAATGGCTTACTGATAAATTAGGGTTAAAGGAGGATGAAATAGAAGTATTAGACCATATTCTTACCACTGCGAATGACAAGCAAGCAATGGGCATGATGTTACAGGATTCTATTAGATTATGGAAAGGGGCAGAAGAAGGAACTGCGTACCACGAAGCATTCCACAGGGTATCACTACTTATGTTTTCTAGGGCTGAAAGACTTAGAACTTACAACAAAGTAAGAGAAGAGGTTCCTTCAATGAAAAATGCCACCAACAAAGGAATTGAGGAATATCTTGCGGAAGGATTTAGAAAATACAAATTGGCAGGAACTGAACCTAAAGATTCGTTCTATATAAATAGGTTCTTTAGGCGTATAGTTAACTTTACTAAGAAATTACTCAATTTAAGCCCGTCTAGCCTAGATAGACTATATAAGGATATAGACCTAGGGGTGTTTAAAGGCCATAAAATTAATGAAAATAGTCTTAGAGAATTTAAATCCGAATACGGAGAGTCTGCAGATTATGGAATAAAAGAATTAGGACTAAAGACTATAAGTACATACTCTCAGTTATTTAGTGTAAGAGATGGTCTTATGTACTATCTGTTTAAATTAAATGGAGTAAATGGAATAGACAAGAATGTAAAGGATATAAATTTCGATAGGCTAAAGGCAACTATTAAAGCAAGTGCTGATTCCGCTCCAGAAGGAGAAAAGAAAGAAGTATTTAGCGAGATATATGATAAGTTTGATACTGTATTTAAGCCGAAGATGATTTCGTCTCTATCCGACATGGGTATACGTGAGATAGATAAACATAATGAAACTGATAGTAGCTCAAATCAAATAGCTGATGAAGCTTCTGCGCATATGAAGGCTTCTTATGAAATATCTAAAAAGGATAATATTCGTACTGGCGTTAAGATGTTCATCGCAACAATGCCTCACTCTATACTTGAAAATAATTCTATTAAGCCAGTAATTGATCCGCTAACAGGATTTAAGAAGTTTATACCATTCTCTGAGTCATGGAATACTATGATTAGTCATTTGTCTAATGAGAGCACTGTAGAAGGCATGATGGGTAAGATACAGAGACTATCAGAAAACAATGCATTCTATAAAAACCTTATTGGTAGATTAAACGAAACATATTCTAATGGTAAGCCTATACTAAGTGAAGATTTTAAGACTCAGTTCTGGAATACGATGTTTAGTATGCGTCATGAGTTCATTAATATAGGGTATAAAGAGAAATTACAGTCAGCAGATCAAATATCATCTTTATTTACCGTAATGGATAGCGATGTAGATACTGCAACTAAAACTCTTCCTGCCGCATGGGGACAGATGTTCTCAATGGATGATAATATTTTTACTCCAGATAAAGACGGAAATAGAACATTCAATAAAGAATATGTAAAATCATTAGTTGACAGGTTTAGAACTGGAATTGCAAATCCAAATAACTGGGAAAAGAATGGTATAGATATAACTAATTCTACAGGAAGATCTGCAGTCATAAATGAAATAACCGGATTATACAATAAGGTTGGAATAAATATAGATAATGAAACTATAGAATATTTACTCTCTGATAATAAATATGGCCCAGAGGAGTCTATAAATACATTAAAGGACTACCTACTTAGTACTAAGTCTGGTAAGATGTCTATTCTATTTAATAACGTCCTAAGTACTCTTATAAAGAACGAGGGTTCTGTATTTAAAAAGAATAGATATACCGGAGCTAGCATAGAAAATTCAGTAAAGAACATATTTCTTGGAGAAAGCTTCTCTAAGACACTTGCTGCTGCTTATGTCAAGGTGCATCCATCACCAGAAGAAGTTACTGTATTAGGCGCTGATGGAGCTAAATTATATCAAATATCATTAAATAGCTTTATATCTGATAGAGTTAGAGAGCTCGGAACCGACCCTTCTATTTCTGATAAACTACTTGCATCTGACTATAATAGAGGCAGGGTTGAATCTAGAATGATAAATGGTTCTGAAGTATTGGTTCCAAACGGATCTAGAGTATTTAATCAACTTAAAACTGGAGAGTCTAAAGGAATTTCATTAAAGACGTTTGTTAAACTATACGAAGACGAGACTAAAGACAGAGGTAGAGATTATTTTGGAATATCTCCAGCAGAGGACTACGTAATGAAGATGTCTGCTATGTCTAAGGATTATATGGTTTTACCTACTATGGCAGGGAAAAAGACATATATGTTCATGAATGGTCTAAAATTAGTTCATGAGAACATATCATATAGTAGGGACGTTGTCGACAATGGAGATGGCACTCACTCGAATATAATAAATATTAACTTTGGAAATGAGGCTAAGTCTCAAATTGGAGAATACTTTATTGCCGAGTTGAACTCAATAAAATCAGCCTGGAAAGACTATCAATCTGCAAACGGAGATGAAAGTAAATTACTTGATACTTATCATTACAAAGGAAAGAATCCTGAAACTGGAGAAAGATGGGCCGGAAATCATGGTAATGGTCTAAGATTTAGACATTTTGGAGACGTAAAACCTAGCATAATTCTAGATGGAGAAGAAAAGTCATGGAATAAAGGCTTGAATTCATATTTAGACAATGCTGTTAAAGTAGATCCTGAAAATGGTCTAACTAAAGCTCTAGATTTACTTGAGAAAACATTTGTCACCAATAAAGAGTCAGACTCTGTTGAGTCAGCAAGTTCAGCTAGGGATAATCTAATGAACAGTGCTCTTACTGAAGGTTTATATAAAGAACTAGAATATGCCAGTAAAATAGGCGTTATAGAGTATGATGGCAAAAATATACATACATTAGAGAACAAACTTCTTGATAGAGGAGAATTTAATAAGAACTATAGAGAGGCTAGCAGATCTATATTTAAAGGGAAGTACAATAACTACGAAGACCAAGCCGCTGTAATACAAATGATTGGAGAGGGGATGGTTAATGGTATCATATCTGTAAATGAATTTGAAAAGATAATATCTAAAGACCCTGCATTCTACTCAGATCCAGATACTAAAATCAAGCGTTTATCTTCTATATTATCTACTGGCACAAATCTTAGGACTGATTGGCCTATTGGACATAGACTTCATGGTCTAGAAGAATTTACTTCTACCGAACTAAAAGATAATTTAGTAGAGAGTCAGCAATTTAATGAATTGAAAAGCAAGTTCTTGTCTAATTCGATAAATGAAAATCTTAAATCATCTGGTAAAGAGACTATATACAATCTAGAGGATTTAATTAGAAATGAATATAGTACCGGAGAAAAGAACGAAGAATCATCTCTTGAGTTAAAGAAGTTACAAAAACTTAATGAAGGCGAGTTCGCTGCAGGATTAAAAGAAGTAAAGAACAGTTTCGAGGGGTATGGTAAAAATAGGATAAATCAAACTGATGCTACCGTAATAGTATCTCCAGCATTCTATAGGAATATAGTACAAATGCTTGGAGAATGGAGCCCTAAAATGCAAAATGCATTTGATATGCTGGAGTCTGATGATTCTTCGTGGATGTCAGACCCTAAGAAATATAACGAAGTATTGTCTATGGCATTGAAACCATTAAAGATGATATATTTCGGAGACAAACTAAATCCAGATTTTAATGTAAACGTTCCTAAGTTGGATAAGATGGCTATGTTCTGCTTATTTAAGACTTTAGCCGGTGGTGATTTAGCTCCATTGTATGAAAGAATGAATTCAGTAGACCCTACTTTATCTAAAATAGACATGGTAGCATTTGATAGTGCTGTTAAAGTTGGTCATGAAAACTCAATGTCGTATTATTCTGATGACAAATCAAGTATAAATGACTTATCTCAAATGCAAACTACTTCTCAACAATATAAATACCTGAGAAGACAGTTGATAACAGATCCACATGAATCAAGTGAGTTAAATTTAGGTACTCAGGCCAATAAGGTCGCTTTATCTAATATAGACCCATCTAGAACGTATTCTAACATAGATTTTAAGGATTCTAGAGGAGCTAGTGGTAAAGATATACTAGATGCATCAAGAAGGGCTAATATAGCCTTATCTAACAAAGGGTTTGCGTCTCTTACTCATGAACTAGGCATTAGCTTTAACAAAGAGTTAGGGGTTGATACTGCAGATGATGGTAAATTGTATAATTTGCTATCTAAAGATGCAGATGAATCTGGAATGTCATCAGATATTGTAGAAAAATTAGCTAGAACATCTGCTGATAAAAAGAGATATCCATTACAGGCTTTATTAGACTGGAAATGGATTGAATCTAGAATAATGTCTAATGTGGGCAAAAGAGTAATAGATGTTGAGACTCCAGGTGGAATGTTTATTCAAATGACGCCATTTGGGTTAGATAGATCTGCTACCAAATTAAAGGCATCTGATTTTACTCAAGAAAAGTTTGAGGAAAAAACTAATGGTAAATACCTAATAAATGATGGCAAAAAACTGAATTTCTTGAATAAAGATGGCTCGATGGACTGTGTCGTATCTATAAATTTATATAAAGATATAATTCCTACGGAACTACAAGACTTTACTTCTCAAAAACAATGGCTGATAGACAATGATATAATTGGAGAAAAATCAGGACCGTCATCAATTGGATATCGTGTTCCTACACAGGGATTATCTTCAATGTCATCACTTAGAATAGCAGATGTTCTTCCATCAAATATTGGAGACACAATAGTTCTTCCAGATGAGTTCACTAAATTAACTGGATCTGACTTTGATATTGATAAATTGTTTTTGGCTAGATATAATTACAAGTTAGACGAGAATGGTAAAATGTCTAAAGTTAAATTTGATGATAACATTAAAGGAGAGTTTGGCGAAGACGTTTATAATTTGAATTCGAAAGAGGCTGTTCAAAATAGGCTCCTAGATACATTTCATGCTGTTCTTACTGATCCAAATAATATACAGGAAACTAGACAGCCACTTGATACCGTGACTGACGAATTAAAAGGATCTATTCTTAAGGATATAGAGAACTTATCTCCATCGGAAAAAGATAGTTATGCATTCAAGTATTTAACTCCGGCATTTCAATCTCAGAAGAAAGAGGAATTTATAACTAGTAAGTCTGGTATTGCTCCATACGCATTAAACAATTCAAATCACGTTCTTACTCAACAAGGCGAATTAGAATTTATAAGTAGGGGCCCTATAAAGAAATTTGGAATGCAAAGTCTACACAATATAGTGGGAAATGATGGCCTTAGAATTCTAGACTGGGAGTCTGCACTTATAAATGCTCACGTAGATGCTGAAAAAGATCCATATATAGTAAGATTAAATGTAAACCCATATACTCATAATATGGTTAATTTGCTGCTTAGAACAGGTATAGGCAAAAATACATTCTACTTTACATCTCAACCAATATTAAAAGATATTGCAGATTCTATAAGAATGAATAGTAGCCAGTATGGCAGGCCTAAAAATGTTTCTGATTCTGAAATGCAAAGTCTATTATCTAAACTGACCTATGCTAAATACAAGAACAGAGCGATGGACGCCATAAGAGTCGAAGGAGATCCCGATGGAGTCAAAAAAAGACTTATGGATGGTCTAGAAAAGTATGATGATGCTAAGCATAAAATACTATCCAATGACCATGTATTAAGTTTGCCATATCTAAGGGAGCAATTAGGTTCTGATAGAAATTCATTTAAGTACTTATACAATCAGTTATTAGTGGCTGATACGTTTAATGAATTAACTCCATTTGCTAAGTCATTAGCAGAGCTTGTAAAATACTCTCAGGTAGATAACAAGAAATGGAATAATAGCATAACCTCTATAAATCTATTTGCTAAGAACGTAGAATCGATTAAGAGCCTTGGTAATAAAGGCGTATTTAGAAATGCGACTAGTTATTTTGGTTCTACATTCTTAGATTCAAAACTTAGAAATGCTGTAGACGCTGCGAATACTCTTGGCAGGGGAAGATTCTTTAGAACCACTCAGTCTGTGGCTGATTTTATAGATAGAGCCGCCGGATTAACATCCTCTAGAAATATAACTCCAGAAGAAACTATATTAAAAATAGCGAACTCTTCTGATACTATGCTAAAGTCTGATTTCTGGCTAAATTATGCTAAAGAGAACAATACAGATGTAAAAGACATATTCTTTGGTCAAAATAGCGTTGCTAAGCAGCTTTATAGATTAAAACAAAAGATATCAAATAATGAGGATGGTTACGGAGTAATGGAAAATAATACATTATTCAAGAATATAAATCCAGAGATATCAAAGATAGATGAATTGAATCAACGACCTGACCATATTTATGTTACTTCTTCTATAAAAGATGATGCTACGTCTACTGAGGTAAAAGAGTATTGGGGAGAGTTACTAGAAAGTCCGCTTCCAGATGTCAAGAAATTCGCTACTGATTTTATGTTATATCAATTCTTTTCAAATGGAGAGAATGGAGCATTTAATCAAGTAAAAGCGAGTGAAGATGTTAGAGAAGAACTAGGATATGGTGATTATATATCTAAGAGATTATCAGACTTGTCTAATAGTCCAGTTGCATTTGAAAATGAAGAAAAGTCAATGAGGGAATTATTTGTGAATAATTGGTTTGATGACAAAATTGTTCCTCAAGTAAGAACTCACTATAAAGATGGTGATAACTTCGTAAGTATGCCAACTATTCCATCTAGACAGGAGTTTGCTAAAGGTCTTACTCATGATGCAATATTCATACATGAAAATGCTAGAGCAGTAAGTCTTGATTTGGAGGATAACCCAATATTCAATCCTTACTTAAAAGTTCCATATACCGACAGAGCAAATAATAGTACTACCATATTATATAGACAGATTGGCATCGTTAGAAATGGAGAGACCGTAGAACCTGTATATATAGCTGTAGATAAGAAAAGTGAAAAGGTATCAGGTAGATCCATACTAGAATACGGATTAGACAAATCAATAATACCATCCAACAACTTATCTGAACTTGGAAAGGTAGATGAAAATCACACATATACTAATGAGGAATTTAAAGCGCTTACTAGAAAATTAGTAAAAGAATATAATTCGGATTCTAAATTTCAAGCTGCTAGAGTCCCTAATAATTCATATGAACCATTTGATACGTTTGAGCCAATATCTAAAGATTCTATACTAAATAACAAGGCAGTTCATAACGTTCAGCCAGACGATACTACAGTCGTTTTACATGACAAAATATCAGAATATAATGAGTTGGCAAAGAAAATAGATAATCACGAAGATGTGGCGGAGACTATGTATGAAGATTTGTACAATCAAGGGTATACTGAAGAGCAGGTTAATTCTGCCATGTATAAATACGCATTGACTATACTTAAAGATGACGAAAGCTCTCAGGCTTCTAAGGATTATGCTAAATTAATTACATATGAACTAGAGAAAAATGGAGTATCAAAAGATTATTTTGATGGAGTTGTAAGTGAATCGAATGATAATAGAACACCATCTGAAGATAATTCGTTAGACAATATCGTATCTGATACTATTAATAATGAACCTGAATTAGATAATATGCAGATGAGTGGGATTACTCCTACTGATACTGCTGACATTAAAACTGGTGATAGCGATGTGGTAAATAGTACTGAATTACAGAAGAATGAGACAAATAGAGAGTATACTCCAGATGAAATTGAGTCTTCTCATTTGCAAAAAGTATTTAAACAGAGCCAAAAAGGCTTATCAATTGATGATATAGGAGAAGAATTAGCAAGTTTCTTTGAGGATGCAAATAATGAGCCGAATAAGAAATTTTATGTACCAAGAATTGACTCTGCAGACGAGTCGTATTCTGTTGAAGATGTTAGAAGTGAAATTAAGCATATTAACGACATAAATAGTGGTAAATCTGGTAACTATATTCCAGACAATCTAATCCTTCCAAAAGAATACGAATTTAGAAATGAAACTAATAAAGAAAATATCAACACTGATATCAATAGTAATACTGATGTACGTAGTTCAGATAGTGATAAGTCTAGGTCTGAATTTGGGAAGTTATCTGAAGATGAGATATCTTCATTAAATGATAAGTTTATCAAAATGGGATTAGATAAAATAACAAGTGATGAATTAGCCAGAATGACTGATGAAGAAATAGAAAATTTTAAAAATTGTAATTAAATAATATGAAAGTAGAAGAATTCGCATCTAGTCTATTTGAGCTAGAAACAAACATCCACATAGCACACTTGCAGACCGATAGTTTTGCTGTGCATATGGCATTAAATACATTATACCAGGACATAGTAGACCTTAGAGATAGGTTCATAGAGTCGTATCAAGGTAAATATGGTATTATCAAAGGATATCCTTCTTTTGAAATAAATGAAGGCTTAAACCCAGTGACATATCTTAAGTTAAAAGTATCAGACTATTCTAGTTTCAGAGAAAATCTAACAGATGGTTATTCACAGCAGATATGTGACGATATTCTTGAATTAATAACAGGTACTTTATATAAACTTAGATTCCTAAAGAACTAATAAATGAATTGTGTAAATTACAAAAATAAAGATGTACAAGAGCTGGCAGAGGAGTTAAATCTTCATCCAGCTCTTGCTGCAGCTAAAATAGCGGTATGGCAACGAAACAACGGTGTCGATAAATGGCCGACTAAAGAAGATCTACTGCAAAACAAGGCAGATGAAGATCAAGAGATTAAAGAAAATATTGTAGTTAAACCAAGTAATAATTCTAGAGAAGCAGTATCAAAATCTTCAGTAAAAGAGAGCATAGGTAAATCATATGGTTCGTCACTGGATAGAAAGGGTATTATCGACTTAAAATCGACTATATCCAAAAAGAATAATTACCTACTGTCTCAAAATGCTGATTATCACTATGAACTAGAATTAAAGGACGGTACAAAAGGCAATCCAGATAAAAATGGATGGTCATTAATAAAGGTAAATAAACCTGCCGATATTGAAGGTAAAATTAGTAGACTCTCTGCTAGATCTGAAGCTCCATACAATGATGCGTCTATAGAGGCTTTAAAGACATTAAAGGAGTCAAAATCATATACACCACAACAGCAATTTGATTTTACTAATAAATTTAGTGGACTAGAGTCAAAAAGTGATACTGTAGTAAGCGAATCTGCTCCTAAAATATATTCCGTAGAGGATAATGCTAAGCGAACATTAGATCTTACTGAAAATGTATCTAAATTAAGGCGAGTTAGCCCAGATACTAAAATGGCCGTATTCTCTATTGCAGATAATCTTAGCGATAGAACCGGAATTAACTATAAAGCAATAAATGCAATAGAAGCAAAAACTATATTTCCAGAATATGAAGATGGAATCCCTGGTATATACGATCCAAAGACTAAATCAGCATATATAGTTAGCGATTATGCTAACGAGACTACTGCTCTGCATGAGATATTTGGGCATCCATTTCTAGAGTCACTTAGAAATGACGACAGTTTAAGATCTGTATATGATAATCTGCTAAAGCAATCTAAGCTTATAGAGGGTCATGAGGCTGAGATTACTGATTTATATAAGAATGACAATTTATCTACAGATATATTAAATGATGAGATAATAAATGCCGCTCTTGATAAGGAATTTAAGTCTCTTATAGACCACGAAAAGAATGTAGGATTCGTAGAAGCCGTTAAAGGCTATTTTAAGGCATTTACAGACACTATTAAGCATATCTTTGGGATTGATTCAGATGAGGTAGATATACTTAACAAGGACGTTACATTAAGCGATATAGCTAAGTGGGCGCTATACGGAGAAGGAAAAGTAAGATTACTAGGCGGAGAAGAGGAAAGAGAGTCAATTATAGATTCTGCAGGAAAGATATTAGACGCTGGAGATGATGAATTCTATAAACTTAATAATGGATTCACAGTAGATCAATATATAGATAACTTCGGATTGAGTTTCAAAGACTCTGAATTGCTTAAGGATTGGTTATATGAAAATAATCCTAAATCTCTTGACGACTTCATAAAAGGAGTAGCAAATGATCTAGTAAGATCTGATGAAAAAGTAGAAGCTGCTGGATTTAATTTACAGAGAACTAGAGATATATCATGGACTAGAGGCGATATGCTTGAAAAGGCAATGTCTACAAAAGATGATATTATATCTGGACTTAAATCAAGACTTAATATTCTTAAGAATGATTCATCTGTATCAAAAGTAGTAACAGAGGAACTAAATAGAACTATAAAGAATATAGAAAGAGAAAGCGAAACCAAGGCGGCTATGGACTTTATTTCATATGCATTAAATCAAGGTTCTATAGCAGAGAAGACTCTTAATGATATGACCAGAGAAATGAGTCTTGGAAACGAAATAGATGCAAAATCTCTAATGGGTTTATATAATGACTTCTTGAAAATGTTTAATCACTCTATAGATGCTATTAATGAGATAAACGACAATAAGGATAGTATATACAATAAGCACGAGGATAAGAAAGAGCTAGAGAAGTTTCAGAATCAATTACAATCGGTAAAGGCTTCATTTCAAAACCTACGAGATAAATTTACTCCATTACTTGAATATAGTTTTAGGAACTGGTTTAACTATATATCAGAGGCATCTGGATCTACAACGTCTAAAGATGAATTCAAATATGGTACATTTGTAATACCAAAAGATGTTTCATTAGTATCTACATTTATTGGGTCTCCTACATTTTCTAGAGTAGAAAGGATTAGGGCTCTTAGTAGGTATATGACTAATGTTCAAAATCAGGTTAGATATGATGTAAATAATAGCCAATGGATTCCAAAGCTTACTGCATCTGCTAAAGCTTTTAGTAAAGGCAATCCATATACTTCATTTACTAAATTCATGGAATCTCATGAAGGTAAATTTACCGGGTTCCTAGTATCTCCATTAAAGTATGGATTATTTGATTTAAATAGAACTAAATTCCTTAATTCAATAAAAGAGGAATTTAATCTACAAAGTCCGTATGATACTCCTATAGACCCAGTTGATTATTCTAATTACATAAAGAAAATTGATGATTTCTATTCAAAACATTCAGAAAGAAGATTTGTCCCCGAGTATTATGAATTGAAACATAATCTATCACCAGTAGCTGTTGATGTATTAGACGAGATAAACGCCCCTATAATGGCTATATATGATAAATACACTAAGAAAAATGGAGTATTAGACGTATTTAGTATGTCAAAAGAGGACAAAGAAAGACTATTTACTTTGAAGAAGGATAGGGCATTCTTGGCATCTGATAGACAGCAGGGCAATGGATTACCTAAAACTGGTGTCGACTTAGAAATAGCCAAAGAAATAGCCGAATACAATAGAGTAAAAAGCGAAAATCTAAAATACAAAGTAAATAGAGACGCATTTAATTCAGCTAGAGACGAGGCTAAGAAAGAATTGTCTCCAGAAAACTATCAGAAATGGATTAAGGCAAACACTAAGGAACTTATAGATCAGAAATTCTGGGACCAACTGGATGCCATAGAGAAGGCAGAGCAGGCTCCAGAGTGGCAGGCTTTATATGATCAAAAACAATCAATACTAAAGTCATTTAGAGATCCAGATACAATGGGAGTTAGAGTTGATAGGCTCGAATCTTCTAGGGTTGGGAATAAGAATGCTAAAGATTGGGTTGATGAAGCTAATGATTTACTAGCTAAATACAAACAATACCCAGATAAAAAATCTAGTCCAGAATTCAAAGATATTGCTAAGTTAGTAAAAACAAAACAATATCTATCTGAATATGAAAAATACTCTCAAATGGCAACTGGAAGTGCTTCTGAACAGTTAATATCAAGTGAATGGTTTAGAAATAACCATATAATAGGTAGAGATGGAGTGTCTGAAACTCCAAAACCATATTGGACTAAAATAGAGCCAATAGATCAAAAGCTAATAGATAGAAGTTTCCCTAATTCTGTATGGTCTACATTTGATGAAGACTCGCCCTGGCTAAATAAGAATTACGATAACTCATTAGAGAAATTTGGGATACAGCCTAAGAAGTCATTATACGATAATTCCAAAGAATATAACAATGTAATCAAAGATCCACTAAAGAAGGATTTCTATGACAAGTTGGTTAATATGAAGACCGAGGCCGATTCTATGTATAGCTATGCTAATAAACAGAATCCACTTAAAATGCCTCAAATATCCGCAGGTTCACTTAGAAGAATGTTCGCAGAGGATAATATAGGCAAAGGCATATGGAATGAAATAAAGAGATCCGTTGCTGTAAAATCAGAAGAAAGTGATTTTGGCGGAGAAATAGACTCTAAATTTAGACCGGACAACTCTCCTATAAAAAATCTTCCAACATTCTATAAAAGGACTTTAGAAAATCCTAATGCTATCAGTAAAGATTTAATACATTCGTATGCTATGTATTATTCTGCTGCTGCTAATTTCAGGAGACAATCAGAAGCATTGCCTGATATTCAGGTATATATGGAAGCTATGAATAGGACTTCTGCTTCTAATAAGTCATATCTAAGGACTATGTTTGAATCTGGGGCAAAGAAGAATATATCAAAAGAAGATATAGTAGCTGGTGCCGCAGGCAACACATACGCACTTAGAAGGGCTCAAGGCATGGTAGATAGGGAAATGTTTGGTATAAGATCGTCTAGAATGACAGTGCATTTGCCCTTTACTGGTTATTCTGTCGATATAGCTAAGCCGCTTAGAGGAATTTATAGTTGGTTCAGGGCAGTCACCTTAGGCTGGAACCCATTAGTCGCATTCTCCAACTTTACTATGTCTGAATTAAGCCTCCAAACAGAGGCTGATATTGCGCAGTTAATAAATAGACATGACTTAAGAGAAAGTAGCTTAGATCTCCTTAAAACGCTTCCTGAGGCACTTACTTCACTTACTACTAGAAGATTTAATAATAAATTAGTAGCAATGATGAGGCTAAATGATATATCAATTAATGATATAGAGTCATCTAAGGGCAGTAATGGAATTCAAGCTATTAATTATGCAAAGGAGCATCTTGTATATAATGTATATACCGCAGGAGACTTTATAGTAAAATCAAGAATACTTGGATCTGTATATAGAGGATATAAACTATCTGGAGACACATATATAAATAGAAATCAATTTGCTACTAAATTCATGACAGAAAATCCAGGACTAGGTAGAAAAGAAGCCACTAAGATATTTAATGCATTGCCAAATAATTTATGGGATGCGTTTACTATAGATAAAAAGTCCGGACAACTAACAATATTACCAGAATTTAGAAAATATGCTACAGATGAAGTAGTTTCAGCAGTAAATCTACAAGTAAGAACTCTATCTGATAAATTACATGGTATGCTATCTAGCGCAGATAGAAATGCTATTAATACAAATGCAATAGCCAGTTCTTTAATGCTATTTAGAGGCTGGATGCTTAGTGCTGCACAGGATAAGTTTAGTGGGAAGATGTATAGCTATGCTAAGGAGCAAATGGATGAAGGTCAGTACATAACCCCATTTACATCTAAAACTGGCTTTAAATGTTTACTGAATGTTTTGACAGCAAATCTAATTAAGCCCCTTAGAGAAACTATGGATCATGCTGATGCGCATCAAGTATATAATGTAAAGAAAACTGCAAATGAAATAAAGTATATGTTCGGCGTAGCCTTATTATGTAGTTTACTTAAACCAAGTAAGCCAGATAAAGATAAAGAAAAGCCTTCTGCAGAGACTCAACTATATGTATTAGCTATGAGAACGTTATATCAACAAAATGCAGTGTATTCTCCATATGACGCTTTAAGTATCTTAAAGAGCCCAACTGCAGCAACTAATCAATTAGATGTTATGGGAGAAATACTATCTTCTTTCGAGGATGGAACGTACGGAGATGCAGTTGGTAGGGGGCAGTACAAGGGTCTTCCAAAGTGGGAAAAGCAGGTTATAAAACTGACCCCTATAGGAAAGAGTATTTATGAATATTTTTTACATCCGGACCTTGAACCAAAAGTAAAATATATGCAAAAGAATATTGGACCAATCTTCAATATTGCAGGACCTAAAGACCCTTCAATAGGAAGGACCAGAGGCCATAGAAAACCTCCTAAGGTAACTCGATTCCTGTAAAAAATTGTTGCGATTGCTACAAATCTAGTAGCCAGTACATACAAAAAAGCCATAGAAAGACTAATCCCCTTCTATGGCTTTTCTATTTACATATCTTCCATTATTTTTTCTAGAATCTCTTCCTTTGATTTGATAAAATCTACCTCTTCAATGTCCTCTGATTCTATTTTCCCTAGTACCGATGATTTTCCATACATTGAATTAAATAGGAGGGAATTCGTATTTGTTTCCCAAAAATTAATTATCACTGCTTTAGTTTCATCTGATATGTCTTTATATTGACCTTCTATTATTTTTTTATAATCGTCTTCATATTTATCAGGTATTCTATATGAATATATCTGATAGAATATTCCGTCTTTTCTTATTGCGTAATTAGAAGTATAATTTTCATTGCTTTTTAGCCAATACTGGCTTAACATTGGATCTATTGCCGCATTAAATAATAAAAATACATGCCTGTCTAACCAGGGTTTATTTATATCTTTATTATATCCGTTTATAAAACTATCATCCCTTTTACTAAATAGATTTGATGCTTGCGTATAATCCAAATAATTTTCATTCTCTCGTGCTACTAATGGTAATAAAAATAGCAACGATGTATTTATTGTCTCTTTAAATATCATATAGTAACGATTCTGTGCCGTCACCATCATAATATTCTCTTGAATAATTCCACAAATTGTTTCGCATATGCCAATCTATTTGTGATAATGTTTGTGTTATGTTTGCTATTTCGTATATAATAGTATTTTCTGGAACATCAAAAACCCTGACTTCATTACTGCCATTTTCTATGGCAATAATATATGTTTCATTTTTAAATTCTTCTATGTCAATATTTAGTTCATTCTTAAAATACCAAACTATAGCCATCCAATAAAATGCCATTTGCATGCCATATCCATATTTCTTGAATGATGTAGTAAAATCAGCATTACTGATTGTCGTTTTGATATCTATTAGTTTTACTATCTTATTTTCATAGTCAATTACAATTCTATCTAATAAAGATTTACATTGTAATACTCCTCCTCCTATTATTGGTATCTCCCAATTTATATGGAATTCATTTTGAGAAAAATAGTCTGATGAATCTCCATTTTTAAATAATAATTCGTTAGCCTTCTTGTGAAGAATAACGTTTTCTTTTGTCTTCTTTAATGAGTTTAATTGAGCCCATGTCATTGTTTTCTGACCAGTCTCATTTCCTCTAAGCCATTTTATGTATGACTTTAGTTTTAAGGCCATTTCTAGCCCTTTTAAGGCTAGTTCTTCATCTGTCTTACCACTTATACTATAATTGCTTTTAAACGCCTCTAAAGCCTTTAAATTGACTGTAGTAGCTTTACTTGCAATATAGTCTAAGCAGAATTGTTTTTGTTGAGCAGATGTTGGTACGCCGAAATCTAATATCCTATACATCTTTTTGAATTCATCCTGTTGCAATAAATAGGCATGTTTCATTGTGCCATTTTCCATTGCAGATGAAGTCTCATTTGGAATCAATCCATCTAATTTGTCTTTAAAATACCTAGGAGATACTTTAAACCAATTTAAACTTGATCTCGAGATACGACTCGTGTCTTCATAATAAGGTATTTCAACTTTCATGATATTATGCTTTTATTATTTCAACTTTTTGAGGAGCGATTTGTCTAACAAGATTGTCTATGATCCTTAATAAACTATCTTTTTCAATACCTAGATTATTAATTCTTTTTTGTTGTTCAGCTATAACAATAGCATCTTTTTCTGATTGAATTGAAAGTTCTAATTGTTTAACTTTGACAGAATCATTAAGGCTTTTGACTTCAGCTTTTTTATAGAATAAATCCTTTTCTACAGCAGTTAAATCTTGTTGCGTATAGTAACCACTTCGTAGCCTTTTAATATAGTAGTCAGACTCAAGTATAGCCAGCTCTTTTTCTAGAATAAATTTTCTTTTCTCTATTTCTAGTAAAGTTTTCTTTGACAAAAAATTGATTAGGAAATTATATAATAGTTTTTTCATTTGTTTTCTATTTAATGTAATAAATAATAATGGTCAATAGTCCCTATTAAAAGACTATTGACCATTTGAGTAAACCCTTTAATTTTCACTCTCGTTTAATATGTTTATATTATGTTTCTATTTATCATGGACTTACACCATGTTTGCTTATATTTAATTTGCTGTTATCAGTTCTGCATATCACCAGCGGATCTTATAATAAAATCGATTATGATAATATTATATATCTTGCTGTCTATTATAACCATCCTCGTCGAAATTAGTTTATAAACATGAATTGTCTATGTTATTCTAATAAATATACTAATTAATCTAATTATATTCTTTTATGAATACCATTAAAGGTAATCATCTATATCTTTGTCTGCGTTCATATGCATGATATTATTCATACACATAGAACATGTCTTCTTGTTTTGTCCCATGCATGTCGTTATTTTTTGAAAATAAAACGAATTTAAATTCAATATTTTTTGATGCAGCAATTTCATATATCTCATCTTTCTGCTCGTACGAACTTATCGAACCAGTTCCATCTGAAATACATAAAATATACTGTGTGCTTTTTTGTTTCTTCAACAGTTTTAGTTTCTGTAGAATACATCTACCCATATCATCACCTCCATCAGGACGTATTGACAATGTTTTTTCTGCTAAATCTTTTGCTGTTTTTATCTTTTGAGGGCTAAATGTTCCTTCTAAATGAAGTTTTGTGTTCCAAAACTCAGTTTCAATATCTATACCAATTTTTATACAATCTTCAAAAGCTTTTATAATAAATTGATTTCTCCATTCATGATAATCTCCCATACTACCGGATCGATCAGTCATAATATGCATAAATCTCTTTGAATCTACTTTTTGTTTACAGTACAATTCCTTGTTAGAAATCTTTTTCATCAGTAAACCTCTTGGCATTGCTAATTGACTAGCAGATACTTTTTGTAAATCAGAAGTCTTTGTTATTTGTTTTAACATTTTCTTTGATGTATCTACACCCTTTAGACTTTTTAACCAGGCTTCAAATTGATTATATCCTTTTAATCTTTCTAATCCTTTTGTTTCTGGTAAATCCGCCTCTGTATCATCTTCTGGACTTTCTTCACATACTGTCATTTTTGAAATTTTTTCTGCTTCGGACTCAATTTCTTCTTTTGAAGGTTCTCCTTTTTCGGATTTTCCTTGTCCATTCTGTTGATTTTGTTCCTCTTCTTCTACGGAATATTGTTCGTAGAATTCCTTATATAAAGAACTAATTGATTTTTTCAAAAAACTTCCTTCTTCGTATTTTGCAGAAGCAGATAAGGTCTCTGTTTTATATGCAATATCTTTCGTTAAAGGATCTTTTGAATCCTTATAGAAAGAACTCTGAGATTCATATCCAGATACATTGTTATATATACTTGGAATTATTATATCTTCAAAGTGGTCATGCATATATCTTAAATTCTTAGCTTCTTTAAGTTCCTCCTTATTTGGTGTAACTGTAATTCCATTCATAAGATTATAAAAGGAAACCGTATTCTTTTTCTCCAAATAATCAGCATGAGATTTCATTCCCTTTTTAGCTAACACAATCTTTTTGACATCTTCTTCCTCCAGATTGTATTTCATATCTAAAAAGCATTTATCTGAATTGTGACCTGATATCATTTTAGTTTGTTTTCTAAAAGTTCAAGCAATATATTGATTTCAGATTGCAATTGCAATGTCATAGGGGCTTCTCCAGCGCAGTTTGCTAGTAAGACACCTAAATTATTGTAAGCGTCAACAAATGAGTCGTAATCACGAATATTTTCGTCTTTGATATCTTTCTTCAAAGCAACTACTTCATTGAATAGAATTTTATCCATGTCAACAGTTTTTTTCATTTTGATATAATCAATAACTGGTGTCATTAGATTATTCGTAATCTTTTCTGAATAATTACGATTATTTTTAACATCAAGATTTTTGACATATTTAGCCATTTCAAGAATTTTACGTGGAGATAAATCTTTCATATTCTGAATAGTCTCTACGATTGCGGCTAATTTTAGTTTATCGAAATCTGAATGACGATTCAAAATTAAACTTGCAGTATTTAATCGATTGATAGCATACTGAAATTTATATGAAATTGGAAAACGCTGAGTCAAAGCCTCAGTAGAGTCGTCTTCAATAATTTCATCGAAAGTTTTATTAGTAAGACCAATAATGATCTTTGTCTTAATTGGGAATCGTTGATTTCCATTACGAACCTCTTTGGAAGTTAATGTATCTTTCAATGCAGCCAAAACTCGAGCTGGAGCGTCAAAGATTTCTTCAAAAATGACGATTTCTTTATTTGCAAATGAGTTTTCTACTAAGTATTCTTTTTCGCCAGAATCTAAGAATTTCTTCATTTTGATTCCACCGAATAAATCTTCCTCTGTAGTAGCCTCAGACAATGATTGTACAAATACGCGATCTTTTAGTAGCGTTCCACCAAATAAGGCATCACATACTTCTGATTTACCAAAACCACCAGGACCATATAAAATCAAATTCATATTATTTGCCAGAGCATTTTTAATTACTTCTGACGGTCCAGCCATATTGATAAACCCGCTTTCGCATAACGATTTATAGATTTTATCTGTTGTTGAATATTCTTTAAGAAGTTCGTTGCCGAATTCTTTTAGAATGTCTTTTTTAATTTTTCGTAGTTTTCGACCATCAATTACTTCATCTACCCAAGCCTCTGTAACGACAAATTCGTTAAGATTCTCGATAGAATATTCATTTGTTTCTTTGTTAATTACTACGTATTTTTCTGTTTCCATTCCTAGAAACTCTTTAATATCTTCTGGTTGCAATAACCAAGTATTATTATTATTTGATTTTATGATCATTTTGATATAATTGTTAAATTTTTGTTTAATATATTACTTAAATCATTGCCCCTCATCCGTCGGGCATATAGGTATCGCTCCTATTATACTATTTCTAGTATTTAACTTCCAAGCTAATGCCCTTCCATTATTAATTAATCATTTGATTAAATACATTTTTTGCTTCTTGCATCCCTATGTTTTTTACCAAATCGCTAATGTCTTTTGTTTTGTATTTTTTATTAATAAAAATTGCTGGTAAATTATATAATCTAGATATCTTTCTAGAATACATTACACCTGCCTTATCTCTATCGTAAAATAATACTATTTTTTTGAATCTATTTCTTATATTCGATATAACTTGTTCTGGAATTGTAACACTTTCACTCGGAGGAGCAATTGCATTATATCCCATTTCATGTAAGACCATGACATCCTTAAGACTTTTTGTTATTACAAGCAAATCTCCATTCATTGGTAATTGCTCGAACCCTTGTATGTCTAACTCTCCAAGCGTACTTCTCCATTTGAATAGTTTAGTTCCAAATGGTTTGTATATTTTAAATTTATCAAATACTTTATAGCAATAGATAGGATTTTCTAATCTATATGTATCTCGCTCTTCATTATTTACATAATATTTTGCGATTGCTGATACATTGTACTTCTTTAATGTTTCTACTGTTATTCCAAAGCTATTCCAGAAATTAATATCAAATAAATTGAATCTCTTTCTAGTCACAGTGATATTCTTCTCTTTCGCTTTTGTTGGGTTATGTGTATTCTTTAGTCCATTATCTAAAGTCGTATTAAAATTACTTAATATTTCTTCATAGACTTCAGCATACGTACCTAAATTCTTTAATTTCTTTACGAACTTAAATACATTTCCACAATCATCACTTGATAAATCTTTATATAATAGGCTCCCAGTCTTTTTACTAGTGAATATTCCAAAAGATGGATTTGCATCATCTCTAAGAGGACTATTATATATATACCCAATTTTAAATTCACCTAAATACTTAGTAAATATATTATATTCTGATATTTTTTCTAATATGTCTTTTTGTGTTAATTTTGGATTAGATTTTTGTGTTTGTAATATCGTATCAGTACTAAACATACTAATAATTATTATTTATTAAAAAGGCGAAGTTACAATATCGGCCGTCTTGTTCATTATATTTATTTCAGTAGCTGCTTCTACATTTGAGGCGCCAAATACTGTTGATGATGACAATGAATTTACTTCCGTATCACCTAATCGTGGTCGTTTAAATGTATCTATTACTAATTCCTTTATCTTACTCTTATCTTTAGGGATATCCATGCTTTCAATAAAAGTATATTTTGCGTATTTAGGCAAACTAGTAAAACCAGATTGTCCGTATACCGCTTTAATTCTTAATTTCTTTGTTTTATCTACTACATCCATTAGAGATTTAACCCATGAATATAATGTATCAAACGCTTCGAAAGTAAAATTCTGTAATTCTTCTTTTGAATAAAATACACCCATTATTTGCAATATTCTTGCAACTTGGTTGTTTGCTTTTGAATTAAAATCTTCATCAGATTGTCCTTCATTTTTATTTGGCTCCCATTCAGTATGGGTTAATTTACTTCCATCTTTACTGAATTCGAATTCAATAAATAGATTTCCATTGGTAGATTTTTCTTTTCTAACACCTACAAATAGGGCATCTTCATGAATCCCACCATCTAAATAAGCTACATCTTTTTTTTCAACGCCGAATGCGTTTTGCGTGCTAAATATCATATTCTTTATTTTTTATTCATTACTTGGTATGAAAATTCTTTCCCAATAAGTAGTAATCACATTATCTTCATTAGATTCTGCAACAACTATCTCTTTTCCTCTTAAATGTTCTTGCCTTGCTTCTACGATAAAGTCTCCTCCACCGTTAAAATTCATAATCGTTTGATTCTTTTTTCTATATACAAAACCAATTGCATCTGCATCTGCAGCAACTAATCTTGCAGTCTTACCTGACAAATCTATAGACATTTCGCTTAACTCTTTTCCATCTTTATTAATCATAGCGTCTTTGACGTGACATATTAATATCAATGTTGGTGATAGTGTTTTAAATATATCTATAATCTTAAAGAAAGCTTCTCTTACGAAAAGCCATCCAGCCTGAACTGACTATATCTTACTATTACTTTTTGATAATATAAAATTCATAGAATTCCATGTAAAATACATTTCATTTTTCGTTATTTTAATTTTTTCTCTTAATGAGTCTTTTCTCATTTTAAAATAATTTTCAAATTCTGATATTGATAAGAAATTTAAGTCATTATCTATACAATTTATTTTTCTTGCTTTTTTTTGAGTTTGTGCTTTATAAATTATTTTATTTTTATGAGATTTATTCATTTCATAACGTTCCCTTTTGTATTTTTTATTTACATTGTAATCTTTTTCATATAAAAATAAAAACCCTTTACATGTTATATTCCCATTATTTTTGCAACATTGACTTATGTTAGAAGAACTAGTATTTAATTCTTTTGACGCCTCTGTTATACTTGAATATCTTTTTATAAAATTGCCATTAAAATCTAATGCTATAATTGATATTTTATGTGAATTTGCGGCTTTATCAATTTGTATTTTTGATAATTTCACAATATGTGGGTTGTTGGTATTTAGTGATATGTTATATCCATTTTCTACTGAATCTAATTTCTTTATATATAAATCTTCTTCTTTGCTTAAGTCCTTGACTTTATCTTTTTCTATATTTTTCAATATAAATAATTCAAAATTCTTAGGACCATAGAGAATAAATGATCTTTGTAATTTATTTGAGTGGTGTTTTTCTTTTTTTAATTCAAATAAATGTCTGTTTATTCTATTCTTTAGATTTATGGTAGATCCAATATACCATTTTTTTGTTTTTATATTATAGATTCCATATACACATGATATTTCTTCTATTTCTTTACTTTTTTCAAATTTCATAATCCAACCGTTTCGAATGTATTTACTAGATACACTCTACTCTACTCCCTTCCGCTACTGCGTGGTTTCGATAGTCGATGAGCATATCACTTATGTAAACGTATCTATCAAGATTTTGTTTGTCTTGTTGTAATATATTTACGTAAGTGACTTCGCTGCGGATTCCCTCTTATTTATATAGTTTTTACTATACCCTATCCATTACAATAGGTCCTAATTATATATCACTATTAATTAGTAGTACATATAAACATTGAGTATTCCCGCAATTAGGTTGGTTTTACAACGGCGCTGGTCTTTACCGTTTGGCAATTTTCTAACATCTTCAGTATAGTTCTTCCCCTGTGGAGTTTCTCTGTATAATTTTAATGCTAGAGACATAGACATTTCTTCTAATTTCGTTCCATTATCTATAGTTATATAGTTATAAACGAATTTTCCTGCCTGTGTATTTGCTTGTTTTATAGCTGCTGCTATTTCAGATAATTCTGTTATATTTGTTGCTTTTAATACTAATGCTGATAAGAAATCAGTACCATCTTCTAAATCAATAATTAAATTATTTTCTAAAGTAGATGCTAGAGTTGTCTTTCCAGATTTAGGTTTACCGAAATAAACTAAGAATCGAGGATTAGAAGCTTTTGGCGAGCTTTTAATAATCGGTAATGTTATCATAACTATTTTTATTTTTACATAAAAACGAACATGATTGGATAAAGTTTGATATTATATGTTATTATTTGATATTTGATCGTCTTTGGTTTTATTAAAATTTAATGCTAATTGTAGTCACTCTTACTGTATAATATGGATTAAAATATCCATAGCAATATGTTGGAGTCACTTTTGGTGTTGGAATAATAGTATATCCAACCTTTGTAAAAGCATCAAATTTCTGTACTTTATTATAATTGCAATAATCACAATTACAAGTTTCTTTTGGTTTGTTTGCGGTCGCAAATTTATCCAAATTGTACATTACCTTACTATAATCTTTTTGCAGATCATATACAGGAACTCCAGTACGATTCAAATAATTAAATGTATCTTCTTCTCCTTTGCTCATCCAATTCACATCATGTGTACGAGAGGTTCCAAAGGTAATATAATCGTTTGGTTTTGCATTTTCAACACCATTAATCTTATTTCCACGTGATGTTTCGTATGGGGTATCAATACCGGCCATAGTTAAATGTGGATACTTATCAATAATTGTATCTACTAAACTAGTTTTATACAATAAATTAATGTCGTTAAGAAATGATGGCAGTTTAACTGCAAATTTATTTTTGTTATCCATAATTTTATTTTTTTTCAAATTCTAATGATTGTTGGCCTATTGTCTTTTCATCCTCTTCTTCTGGTTCTTTTAGATTATTATATTTTAAATCATTTATAAACTTGAGGATCTTTATATCGCCTTCTCTATTTTTTCAAATTTGTTATCATATAGGCTCTTTATCCTATATATCTGCAATTTCTTTTGTTATATTTGCAGTTCAGACTATATCATCACCCATGTAGGGTGTTTGGCGCTCGTGGATATATATATATTCTGTATTTAACAGTTTCAATATCTAGTCGTTGAACCTTACTTATCCATTTAAAATAAGTCTTGGCTGCTGATTGTCCTCTTCAGGATTTTCCAGCAATTCACCAAATTTTCGATGCTGATTACGCAGCAAAGTTCCATTTATTTAGAAAATGAAGGTATATGCAATCCTTTACAGGAAGATTATTATATCCATAAGATAGCAAACCAAGAACTTCTGGTCTATGTATTACTATTACATAGTCAGATCCTTGAAATACTGCATCGCTTGATGACAAATCGCTGCGCTGAGGATAATGCAATGAATTATTATTCAGTCTCTCGGGAGATTCAATATTTCTATTCATTTGTGATATTTGTATAATAGAAGTTTTACCAACTTTCTTTGCTCCTATTAGTTCTTTTTCTAAATCCACTATGATTTCTCTTTCATTACCAGTTCCACTTCCCTTAATCAATAAGGTATGATCTATGATAACTACAAGCCATTTGTTTTTTGCAAATGTATCTTGAAAGAATTTTATTGTATTTGCTATTTCTTGCACGTTCCCAGGAGTATCGACATAATAAACTGGATAGTTCATTATGGATTTCGCCTCCTTTTCTACATCTGCATATTCTTCTTCTGTAACAAGTCCCTTTTCGGAGGCACTGTATAATTCAGAAGTAGTCTTTTTTAGCTTATATGATAGTTTTCTTCCGACCTGTCTTGAGCTTAGCATTTCAAAACTGAAACTAAGTATGACAATGTCTTCATCTGGATTTAGATCTATTAAATCAGTCTCTAATGTATTAACAAACGAAGATTTACCACTTCCAGAGACTCCTGCTATAGTATATATAACATTTGGCTCTATACCACCCATGGCTAGTCTATTAAACTTAGGCCATCGTGTAGCAAGTGATTTTACTCGTTTTTTACGTCTATCTTGAATATAATTAACAATTTCATTTGTAGCAGTTGATATGTGCCTATATCCAAGTACTTTCTTACTCGATATCTGTTCCATATATTGTTCCTGCTTGTTTTTGTATCTTCTTATCTTTCATAAATTCATCATAAAGAAGCCATTCTTCTGAAAGTAGCCATTTGGACATTCTTTTCATGTATCCTAATGATCCTGCTCTTTTTCTTGCTTCTACTTCGAATTTTAAACACTCCATCATGTGGTCATGTTTGCTTCGAATATTTCCAACTTCCTTAGTATAATACTTTCTACAACGAGATATATCTCCCCGTAAATAGTCTTTAAGTCCATCAGTACGTGTTACTGAAGCTGGGTAAGCATCAAAGAATTCAGTAAAGAAATCCTTGACTTTTACTTTATTTTTAAAGTCGTCATTTATGATTAATTTTGAAAAATCTTTCGAATCAAAAACTGATTCTTTTGTTAATATATCTTTTGATATAAGTTTATTTACGTCATCTTCGCTGATGGGGATAACATCCAGCAGCGATTTGATATCGCTATTTGACATTAATAAACTTATTAATACGAACTGATTCATGTTGATTTTGAGACGTCTCGCCTCTTCCAAATCTATTTCTATCAGCATTTTATTTTTACTTTAAAGTTAAAAATTAGTTCTGATATATTTTGATATGATTTGTATTACGCTGCCATTGGCAGATATTCTGGTACTTCTGAATTTTCATCAAAAGTTATCTCTTCTTTATTTAAAACATTTTGAAATGCAAGAGCTGTATTCGCTGATATTCTTCCATTATGTTTTTCCATGAAATCTAATATATTTTTTACATGATCTTTTGATAATGTATTGATTAATCTAGTTGAAGGTTCATCTAACACATTGCCATCTTTATCATATATCGAAGTCCAGTAGATACAATCTTCAGGTTGTATTCCCTGTTCGATTAATAAATCATGTTCTTCTATACACCATCTTTCCATTGAATCGTCAATTAGTCCTAAGTTAATTAAAACCTGGCCTATTCGTTGATCTGGGTGGCTTTTCCAATAAGATAAATATTTCTTGTTTAAGAAATTTCTTTTTGGATCTATATCCCACTTTTCACAAAGTTTCTCCCAATCAACTTTTCTTATAAAGTTATCTATTCTTTCAATTGGTCTCATTGTATTTCTTTTTTAATATGTAAGGATAATAATCTATATATCCATCTTTGTTGCTTCCCCATGTGCATGAATACATCTTTTTTAATTGCAATAATCTATTCTTTTTACTTAATAGTTTATTGGTTTTATATTCATAATTTAACCAGACTTCCCAGTAAATACCATCCATGCATTTTGGATCTATATTCGGTTTAATCCAAATAGCTAATTGTTTTCCAAAAATTACTATTGATAATATTGGGTTCCATTCAAATCTGTAATTGTCCCATTTAGTTTTCCAACCAAGTGTTGTGAAATGAAATCCAAAATATTTAATAGGCACTGGTTTTTTATGGTTTTTATAATATTCCCAGGTTCTATTTTGAGTATATTGCGGTAAACATCCTTTTATATCTCTATTCAAAGATTCCTCGCAATCGACCTTAGTCATTTTTACCCACTTTCTTGGTAGAAAATACGGCGTACCAACTTGAATCTTTCCAAAATACCATCTAAGTCTTAATCCTTTTAATGGCGAATTTAAAACTTTTAGGAAGTCTAATTGGTATTTTATACTAGCACATTTTCTGCTGATATAATTTTTAATACTATTTATTATTGGTCTCATTATTCAATCTATTTAAAAGTTTTTTGTCTACTAATGGGTTCCAATCCATATCGAATGTGGTCATACTAGTAGCCATTCTTCTATTCCATTCTGGGTCTTTTTTAGAGATATAAAAATCATATAAATACTCTAAATCTCCTTTTATATAGTCCCTCATAAGGTGCTTTAGTCCTTTATTTTTTTTGATAAACTTATAAAAACCAGACTTTTGATCCTTTAATAATTTTTCAATTTTTTTGAGTTGTTCCGTTTTCATGGTTGTCTCTCTTTTTGTTAAAGTTATGAGGATTGAACTCACCTATGCTTTCTGAAGGCATATTCACCGTTACTTCTTTGTTGTTTTTTTATGCTGCTATTTCAAAGTTTACTTTCGAATTGAAGACGATTAATTTTTCTTCAATTTTACTGATTTCATTATTCAATAGTTCAATTTCTTTACTAATGAATTTTCGAGTAAGAACTACAGATTCTCCATCTTCTTTTTTAGTAGAAATGGCATTCAATTTTACTACTCGCTCTTTCAATTGTTGAAGAAGATAAATAGAGGATTGAATATTGTTTGCAGGAATCTCAGTAAGATTAGTAAATCCTAAATTAGCAAGTTGAATCGCTGTTTTAATTTCTACTAATTTAATTTCAGCTTTTTTAATTTGCTCGTAAACAGCATTTAAATTAAATTTTTGTTGCATGCCATTTGGAATAATATTATTATTGATAATAATAGTCCATAATTGTTTAATATCTAAAATGCATGCTACACGTTCTGTTATTAACTCCTCTGGAGTCAATGTTTTTTTATTGTTTTTCATATTGATTATATATTTTTATTGATTAATACTACTTAATCTAAAAGTATATAAGTCTTCCTGTGTTGGGCTAAGAATATCCCTACCTTAGTCCAATTTGCATATGCATTTGGTGTATTGATTTCGGTTAAGAAAACTAACCAAATGCATATGTTATTGCTACATTATTGTAATATATTTTGTATAGCTATTCATTCTTTATATTTACTTTTATGATGTTACTCCCATAAACATAAATCTTGATTTTAAAGTGTTACCTGTGGCTATTATATTATTTTTAATGCATTATTCTTTAATGAAAACCACTCTTGCCTGATTTAATAATGCTGCGAAATCACGGGCTAAGTCTGGTGTTCTATTTTGTTGTTCAAAGATAGTATGACTACCAAATAGCGGTAATCTTTGCTCCTGCGTCTCAATCTTTATTTCTGGAAAATGCATCTCTTGTTCTTGACTTCCCTGTTGCGGTTCCTCTGTTAAAGTATATGCAGTATAGATTGATTTTATTACGGTAGCTCTATCATTCGTTTCAAGAAACGACTCAATAGCGCTGTCACATAATTGCCTAACAAAAGGGCTCTCCCCTTTTATTTCAATGATTTTATTAATCAGCATTTTAATTATTTCGTAGAAATCATGATGATCATCACTTCCTCGGCTAAAAATTAGCGTTAAATAATTTACTCTACCGAAATAAACTTCCCCTTTCGAATTTATTGCAAATTTTCCAGAGGGGTCCAGTAAGAATATGATTAACTCAGATAGTCTGTGCTTATCATATTCATTTAAACTAACCTTATTCATAATTGATTATGAATTAAAATGATTAGTCTTCGTTGCTATATAGACCGGATTGGGCTACATTTGCATTAATGACATCTTTCAATGCCTTGATTTGGCTTTCCAAATCTTCTTTGATAATTTGCAAGCGAATTAATTCGCCTGTATTATGGGCATTTGCAATTTCTACGGCTGATTTATGGTCTGCGAAAAATTGCGGGCGAGATTCATTGCTTTTCTCAATGTCGAAGTTTTTTGCATCTTCAACGAATTGATAATTCGCTGGGATAGAGATTTTGTTTTCTCCACCATTAACAATAATGATATCTTGTCCACCCATACCTTTTACACCTTTTACTTCATTTACATGAATTACTTTTGGTGTAACTAGGGTCGCTTTTACTTCGATACGATTTTCTTTGTCTTTCCGGACATGATTGTCATCTACATCTACTTGTTTCAACGTGAAAATATCTGCGCCAATAAATAATTTCCGCGCTGCTGTGTTCTTTGTATTCATTTTGACCTCCTTTTTTAATATTGATTATTTACTTATTTTGATAATTAATTTGTTTGTGTATTGGAAAATCCAATTTGTTGGAATGATGCACCCTCTTTGATAATATTGCTAAAATCTGTTGTCACTCGCATGGGCTTCCATAACTGCCAACTACATTTAAAGAATTTGATTGGATAGTTTCTGAAAATATAAAATATAAATTACGTCCTTAACTCTCAGCCTGTTTTGAACCCTTTCGGTTATCTATCTGAGCCGCAATGTCAACTTTATAGTACGATACGTAATTCTTGTATTAATATATAAGCTTTCTCTACCGAGTTCTTACATAAATCGTGTTTATTTGATTTTTATATTTCATAAAAATAATTAGTTATACTATTTACTATAGTATGTAGGATCTTCACCTACTCAAGTTAACCTATACATTTATCTATGCTTTGGAAATAGGCATTCTTCAATGTGGACAGAGCTATTCAAACTGTATTTAGGCCAAATAAGGCCATTTGCATGCGATTTAAGACAGTTTATACGTCTTACTGATATATGTTACTATAACTGCATAAAAGTGGTTTAAATCGCTCTTAATATGTTATATTAATAAATTGATTTATAAACATGGGAGTCTCCAAAATTTATCATTTTTAATATACTTTTTTAAATAAGATTCATAGTCTTATTTATCTACAATTGTCTGCAATATATAAAAATGTTATTTATTAATTTATACTTTTTGTTGAAAAAATATAATAAAAACCATTGTGTGCGAATCTTGTATTAGCTCCTAACTTTTTTAATTATTGGTGTTCTAAAATTCCTAAGACAATCCTTGAATATTGTGCACATGAAGTTTTTAAAGAACTTCTTAACTTTGCATTTAATCCCTATTTAGTGACTACTTTTATTAACATCAGGCAAGGGCTACCCTTATTCCTATTGGAATACTAATAGTTTGTGTACCGTTTGGACCGGCTTGCTTTCATGTGTTCTTCTTGGTTTTTATCGTGTATTTCCAAGGATTCTAAACTTCAGGACGTATTTCATTTCTTCTGGATCGTGTCATCCTTTGAAATGTAGACATAAGCTTTTATAGTAGTTCTATGTTTTCTACTTGCATTGCTACCAGACATAATGTTTTTCGCTATTCAATATTCTCCGAGATAGGGAGATACCTACTAAAAATGCTGTCCATAAGTAGTATTTATAGACTAATAAAGTGTATAGTCCCACTTAAGGACGATCTATATTTCTGTCGGGCTGAAATATATTAAAGAGCCTATATTTGCTTCTGCTCACGCATATCATATTCCCTGATTCGCGGGTTTTTGCAGTTCTGTTGGTTATATAGCCGGTTCGCTTCTGCAAAGCTCCCTGCTCATGTTTTTCTTTTGTGATCGAATCCAACATGAACGATCTTAATCTATATTATCTTCCTTATTCCTATAGGAAATTTATGAACTAACCATAACTTGAAGGCTGATTTATTGTAATATGTGCTGCTTATGTGAGTTGCGGCTCACATCTCTTGCTAATTACTATTCTTTTGGTCTTACTTTATTAAAGGCCGCGTACTTTTCTAAGGTACTCTAAAGAATTGTTTGTGGTTCATGTTCTTCGCCACCACTAGCGACTTGCTTTTAGAGAAGCATACTCATTCACAATCAAAGTTAATATTTGGATTCGTGATTGCCGTTAATTATTACTGTACTAATAATTCGTATTTAATCGGCTTTCGCCTGGGCCGGTTTCAAAACCTAGACACCTACTTCTTGATTCGCTAAGAAGCTTAAACCTGCGGGCAATATGACTATGCTATTGCGTACACTGTTTCCTTTATCGCGTTGTTTAAAGGTGGGGAAACTACGTAAACCTTCATATTATTTTTGGACGTTTTATATAGCGACAGCCCCCCGCCGCATTTTAATTACATATCTCTACTAAAATAGTATGGTAATCTCATTTTTGTTATCTAACTGCTTATTTTAATTCGATAATAACTCGATTCGAATATATATTGAAACCGCATATCTGCGGTGCCAGATTTTAACTGATCAATTGATATAACACAATTTCGCCTGTGTTTAGGTCTAGAAAATCTTTACCATCGTCAGCCAATGATAGATTTAATATACCGGCTTTAATTTCTGCCTGGCTTATGTAGTGAACTTTTACATGTATGTTATCATTATAGCCAGTGATTGTCTTTATTTCTCCTTGTATTTCAGTCTCTATCACCTTGATTTTTGAATCAAGACGACTTATTAACTCTTTTAGCGGATCTGTTAGAAATTCATCTCCATACAATTGTACATATCGGAGTTCTGCCGCTTTTATTCTAGCTTCATAAAGCCTTTTTAATCTCGCACTCTTCATGCGAATTACCTGAATTTGAGGAGTCATGATTTATGTATTTAGATAATTATTTAAATCTGTATTTGATATTTGTATAGGATCTATTTGTAGATATACTGTCGGAACATCAAGAGTCTCTAGCTCTTCGAATTCATTTCTATCTACTGATTCTACACTTTTATCTTTATTAAGTAAAGTTTTACTTTTCCGTATATGTAGTTTTACACATATTTCCGGCAGATTTACTATCTGTTTTATTTGCTGTTGGCTATTCCGGTCTAAACAGTTTGCAAAACCATCATCGCTATAGAATTTAATTCTTGGAACTTCAATTTTGGTAGAATTTTCTGCTACAAAATTATTTTCTTTAACTACATTAGTGTTATTAACACTGTATGCATATGCTGATATTGAAACTGTTAAAAACCATAGAATTCCAAGAATCCATGATTTCATTTTGATTATTTTTATGTATTGATTACACTGTCGAAATCCTAATTTAACAAGGATAGCCATTTTCGACATATGGCTTACGTCCATTTTTCTTTTCTATCCCGGCCCGTAGACTTGGACTCATTGCAGCAATAATTCTTCCGATTTGCTTATCAATAAACTCTTCTTGAGACATCTTCAAAGTACTAAGGGTCTCTGCAGAGACTTTCTGCACATAAAGTTTAACCACTTCATCCTTTTTGGGATCTTCTTTCCAGAGTTTAATTTGCTTCCGACTAAAGCCAGATTTTAAGAAATCTTCTAATTCTTTTGCTTTTGTAAATGGAGTTTCCTCATTTACGATTGTATTTAAAACAGCCATTTCAACCAATCTTCCAACTTCGGTTTCAGATAATTCTGGCATATGCTTCTTTACGAACCAAAATACTGACAATGGACCATTGTGTAAGAAATCATAGGCTAATGAAGCATCATATACGCGTGGTATACGACAATTCGGTAGTAGTTCTTTGATTTCTTTATAGGCATCACTTGGTAGTAATTCCTTTCCAGTATTTTCTAAATACAATTTAATTGCAGGTAAAATATTATCTGCAATATTTTTTGACATAAGTCGTTCGATCTGATCCATATAGTTCTGTGGTTCAGGGATTTCCTTAGCTTTTGCTTTTGGCTTTCCTGTCTTAACCTCTTCTGCTACTGGTTTTTCTTCAACAAACTCTATTTTTACCTGTGTGTCATCCACAATTTCTGCAGACTTATATTCAGGTAGCGCTAATTTTAAAGAGCTAATATCGAAATCGCTTCCTAATAAAGCCTTAAACGTAGGCAATTGGTCTTCAATGGTCGCGATATAAATGGTATCGAATACCATATCCATGACGTCGCATTGTTTACTCAATCTTGTATACTTTTCAGTATCTCCACGATCAAATGCTTCAGTTCTTTTACTCTCTAAAACCTTACGATAGTTTAGCATGTCTTTCACATCCATGCGTAGGTTTTGAATTCCAGGCCGGTCTCCCCGTCCTGCTTTTTCCGTATCCATTTTATTTACCTCCTTTTTTAATTTTGATAATTGTTTGAAAATAATTTAACTCTTTTTTGTACTCTGGGTTTCACTGCTTCTATGTCAGTTAACTCGTATTTACATGTATTGAGTCGCCCCTTGCTTTGTATGGGAAATAAGTGTTTGTTACTCTGGGAGTATAAATGTTGTTCAACGAAATTTTCCGTTGGTCTTGCCGTCTGGCTTCTATCGCATTCATCACAATCTCTCGTGGAGTTACAAAAGTAGAAATGACTACTTCTTTTTGTGTATACGTTTTGATGCTTGACAAAACACATTTTGAATCTTTTAATTGTATGTAAGAAAGATCTTTAGCTGTTTCATTCTGTACTACAACTACAGTTGGTGCTTCAGCTAATAATTTCTGATTATTTCTTACAAAATTTCCAGATCCTACCCCCAATAAAGCTGCAAAAAGAGTCAAAGAAACGAATTTCGCTCCAATAACTAAGATTTGATGTCTTGTTTTCATTTTGTTTTGTTTTACTGGTTGTTAATATTTGTAATTAATTTATTTTTGTAACGATGAATATAATGTTTAATTGTACCAATACTTAGATTTAATTTTTCAGCTATTTCCTTATAGGACATATTGTCATTATATCTACATCTTAATACCTCTTCTTGTTTCTTGCTAAGGCTTACTAATCCTCGTTCAAACCTACCATATTCTTCTTTCTTGATCAATTCCTTTTCAGGATTGCTATTATCTGTATAGATAAATTCTTTTAGTAAATCATCATCTACATAAACATTGTTTTGTTCTTTATTTATACTACGAATAAAGTCAATACTATGATTATTAGCTATGGTTTTTAACCACATTTCAAATGAAATATCTTTTGTGAATTTATCTATATTCTTGAACGCTTTTAAAAATGTCTCTGATAATAAATCATCAGCTACATCTTTGTTTTTTACTATATAATAAATATTACTATAAATTACTTTATGATACGTATTATATAGGTATGTAAATGCTTTTTCTGAACCCACCTTAGCAAGTTCTATTGCCTCTTTTGTGTTCATAATTTTAAGTTTAATGAAAAATCACAACCCCGAGTGATTAATCTATGTCTTTTAGGGGACCCCGACTCCGTAACAACTTCGCCTGCAGGTGACACTTTTGTTTTATCTTGTAGGAATGTAGTTAATTTCTTACTATACTCCCTTCTATTTCAGTATACGGCTATTCTGAAACGACCTTTCTTTTATCCACATAAATGTGAAAGCCGTTTTTAATCTTTTCCTCATAATTAATTACTTTATTTGGTTTTGATTTATAATTTTTAATTGCCTTATTGCATTTTTTCTTCCAATTTCCATTTACAGAAATAGCTGGAACTTTTGATGCTTTTTGTATTCTTATTAATTCTGAATAATAATCATCTAAATGAAATGCAAATTCATTATTATCTTTAAAGAATTCTGATTTCCATTTCATTTCTGTAAATACCAGGTTTTTAGGTTTGATACCGAGTTCATTTACTATTTCCCATAGATCTGAATTATCTACTGACAATCCATCTTCTCTATTTAAATATTGATATCTGCTTGTAACTACATATATTTCCATTCCTAACAATATAAGTTCTTTTGCATACTCTTGTACGTCTCTCCTTGAAAGTGTACCATCAAAATCGAATGATATTTTCATATTAAATTAATTTAGTGAACCGAGAGGGACTCAAACCCCCAACAAGCGCCATAGAAGGGCACGATTCTATTCAGTTGAATTATCGGTCCAGTTGCTAGATTAAATGCTCTAGCGGGCTTTAAAATGCGTTTTAGGCCGCTTTCTTTTTCAACTCTTTTTTGATTTTGTAGTTCGACGTACGAACTATCTTCCATGCTTCTGTAACGGATTTTCCTTCCGATTTCAGTAATTTTACCATGTCTTTATCATCTTGAGAAGGATTCGCTCCTTTTGTAATTGATTTTTTACTGGCAAATGGTAATCCAACTTCAATAAGTTCAATTACTTTTGATCTGTTTGCAACTCTTCTAATTGCGCGTTTACATTTTACTTTGCTCATTTTGATAATTGAATTTAATTTTGTTTTACTTCTCCGGTGCGATCCTTTGTTCTTGCTATAGCTAGTTTTCCGGCTCTAACCCAAGCTCTCAAAGATTTTTTCATTTTCAAGATTCTTTTTTGCTTCAATGTTTTGCTCATTTTGATAGTGGTTTTTACGAGATTTTTAATTCAATTTTCAACTGTTTCAATTGTTCTTGCTTTCTTTCTAAAAGCTGATTTTGCTTTTTCCCCAGTGCCTGTAACACTGTATATTGCTTTTTTTGAATTCGCAATATCGTTTTACCGGATCTTAATTTAACCAACTTTTTTACTTTCTTGGTTCTTACAATCTTTTTGTCAGGAATAGCTAATAGCCTTTCTACTAACGCCTTTATCTTGTAAATCTCTTTTACTTTGATTTCATTCATTTGATATGATTTTAAATTATTTTCTACTATTTAGTATTTGTTCCCAAGACCAAGGTATGCCCTCGAGTCTATCCCAACTAAGACATGTATATCTTTTATCTATTTCTTCCCTTGCCGTATATCCACCAGCCTCATAAGCCCATCTTTTTATTAATTCTTCGTGCGTATGAGCATGAGCATTAAATAAAAATCTGTTTACTTCCTGAGTATGAATTGGTATATGCGTAAAAATAGCTCCATGATATTTTAGAGTCCCTATTACGGCTTCTACATGTTTCATTAGTTCTGGAAAATCTTTTCTTAAGTCGTGATTTCCTCCAATAACTACAATTCTTGCTTTTATTTCATCTAATAAATGATACCACTTTGAATTTTCCATTGTAATATCTCCCATTAAATAAAGTAATGACCGTTTATGTAATACCGAATTAATTCGATAGATTACTTCTTGATTGTATTTATCAATATCAGTAAAGCCACGAATATTTGCTATTGCCTCATGTCCAAAATGAGGATCACCTATAAATCCTATGTCAATCAATTTTACAGAACCTCCATTTCAATTTGGCTTCTTTTTTCCAATTATGAAATACTAAATAACTTTTATCATCTAATATTGCAGTTTCGGAGCTTATTGTTTTTTTTATTTTTTTTGGCATAATTTTTTCATTTTAAAAATTACTAATCCAGCATTAATATGTCCTTTCCATTCGTTAAAAAACTCATGAGCATATTTCATTGATGAAGACATTGTTTGTCCATTGATGGTTAATTCTACTTCTGCATCTAATTCTGGATACATTTCGCATTTTTTAATTGGAAATTCTACATTAAATGGCATTTGGTCTTCTTGAGACGAAACGATGTCTCTGTATTTTTTTTGATAGTTTTGGACTAGTATAACGCCTTTACTATTTAATATATCTTCAAATAAAGACAGTTCTCTTCTCTGTAAAATCTTTGATAAATCCTTTATAATCATACTTTTTGCTATTCCTGTATTGACTATAGTATTTTTGCCATTAACTTTACTGATATTTACTGACTTCATTTTTGACATAAACCAATCATAGTACTTTCCATCTATTATATTATTTTCGAATATAATAGAATTAGTGCAATATAATTGAGTTTTACCTCCTTCTTTATGAAGCATTTTTGATACTTCATTTCTATTTGATATGTATTGCTGTTCACTTTCGAAAACTAGCACTTCATAGGACTCATTTCTCCAGGTTTTATCTTTCAATATTCCAATAAATATGAAATCAAACCAAACTAGTATATAAGTCTTTCCTATTTCTAGGTTTTTAATAAATTCTCTTGGTTCTTTTCCCATATTACTATTGATTAATAATAAAACCCTATCAGGTAACAATTGAATATAACGTGCGGCATTTGCTCACGTGCCTGATAGGTACATTCTAGGCTATTAGGCTACAAGGCCTACGTAGTTGTTGATTTGGATTGTTTTATTGCCTGTTATAGACATTGTGCAGTCCTATTCGTTATCATCTTGTCCGAATCAATGCTGGTCACCCCCGTATTAATTTAATGCTACCATGGCGGGACTCAAACCCGCAACGATACAACCATATTGCTATGGATGACATAATCGATTTTGCCATTACGTATTACATGATAGTTTTGGTGGAGGTGCGGGCATATGCTAGCCCGGTCTTCCTGACGAATCAAACGACCTAGCGGGCCGTACTTCTTTATTCTATTCTTATGTAATTACGACAATTAATATCGTACACTAAGAAATAGAATTCATATCCTTTCCAATTTAGATCTTCAACTAGAATTTTGATTCCATTTTCATCGAATCTCAATAACTCTACTTCAGATCCTCTTTGTAATTCCCTCCTTTGAACATAAAGATTACCAGTTCCAATCATTGACTTATACATATCGAATGGAGTATCTTTGCTTAAGCACTTGTTTATTGTTACATAAATATGCTTAATTTCTCCAAACGCTTTTTTAATAAGTAGCGATTGCAATAAATCTCTTTTCTCTCTATATTCTAGATTAGACATTGATATCTTACTTGTCAGTTTTCTTTTTTTCCAACTTTCATTTATAAATACATTCAATTCTTTTTTGTTTAATGCTTTGAATGTTTCATTCATTACATTTTTTACTTCTGTTTTGTTATTTGCATGAGTTATCAACTCAAGACAAATCTCTTTTTCTACATCATTCATTTTGATAATAAGTTTTAATTGAAGTTTAATAAAAATATGTTATCAATTTATCTATTTGTTTTTCAATTGCTGCTGCACTTGCTGCTGCACATGCTGCTGCACATGCTGCTGCACATGCTGCTGCACTTGCTGCTGCACATGCTGCTGCACATGCTGCTGCACATGCTGCTGCCTCTGCTGCTGCACCTGCTGCTGACCTTGCTGACCATGCTGCTGACCTTGCTGCTGACCTTGCTGCTGATAAATTTTCTACTGAGGCTTCTCCATTTGCAAATTTTTCTGCAATATCTATTGCGTTCAAACTTCTTTCATCTACTAATTTTTGAGATTTAATTGCTTCTCTTGCGCACCATACGGCAAATAATCTCATATCTTTATCTGACATAAATTCTCCTCTACATAATAGCCAAATAATTTCATTTGGTTTTTTGACTTTTGCTCTATACTTAGAAATCCATTTTGATATTTTTAAGTATTCTTTTTCGTTTTTTATTATCTCTTTTGGATCGTAGCAAGGATTAAATTTCCTAATTAATTCATTATTTATTGTTTTTCTCATTTTTGTAAATTATTATTGATTAATAAATTAAATTCTGATAAAGGGGTACCTATTTCACGACTAATCACGATTCTAGATACCCCAGGGCTATTTGGCATGGTAAGACCAAACAGTTCCACCTTTTGATTAATCCTGGCGAGAACTAATCAATTTCTTTTGCATATTCCCATGCTTTGTATTCTCCCCATCCTACGTATACTAGGAATTTTCTTTTGAACTTTCCTTCTACTGGGAAAGATTGCCAGTTTTCTTTGTCATTAGATATCATCATTTCTCGTGGAAATTTACGACGAGGTTTTGTAGGGAGTTTGATAATTTCAAATCCTATTGGGTTTGTTCCATATAATACTTTTCCGTAAGCAACACAATAATATCGGTTTTTTACACTTGGAATTGAAGATAAGAATCCATTTGTATCAAATCCATACGATTTGTAAAATTTAAGAATTCTTTTTCCATGGGCCATATTTTTTATTTGGATGGCCGTTCTATTTAATGCCTCTTTTGTCCATTCCATATCAAATCCTTTCTTTATTTGGTTGATATGGTGTCATCTTTGTTTGCTTGCGAATTGCACCATTTTTCCGTAATGATTTTACATCTGATTCAGGAACACCCTGATATTCTTTCGTTCTTAATCTTAAAGTTTTACTCATTTTATATTGATTATTAAATGTTTATATCTTTTTGAAAGAAGCTTCCCTATATCTGCTTCTAGAGGTATTCGTAATATCCCTTACGACTGAGTTTTGTTTGCGCCGCTTTTGGGATTCGAACCCTTCAACCCATTGCTGGTTTCCATTGCCTCAATAGGGCTATCATCCTATTAAGTAGCGACATTTTTTGGTTTATTGTATTTTATATTGTAATATGGACAATGTGAAGTTGAATGGCATCCAGCTTCTTTGTATTCGCAATAATAGATTAAAGGATATATTTCTTTTCCTTTATTTACACAATTCTTTGCATATTGTATAATACTTTTAATTTGTTCTAATTTCTTTGCCATATATTTATAATTTAAAAGTGAAAATCAAGACAAATCTTTTCATTCTATGTTTATAATAGATTTGAACACATTCTACTATTAACTTCCGAATAAGTGCGACCTTGTTCTAGGCTGACATATACGCATAGTCTTGATTTTTTTGAGAGAATAAGAGTGTATTTTTCAGATATGTACCCATGAGATATCGCTCCCGACTTACGGCTTTTCGCTCTGCGTCCTGAATTATTGTTATTCCATACGCACTCTTATTTTTATTTGTTGGAGGGCCCGGCCTCGAACCGGGTTTATAACTTTATCAGAGTTACATCCTAACCAAATTAGATGATCCTCCAATTTTATTTGTTCCTAGCATCCCAATCAAGGGTATACTTGTCTTATGTTTAGATAAGGATAGCGGCGTTCAAGCCCGTTTCATGCTAGGTAGTAATCTTTTGAACTTAGAGTTTTTTATCCAATGTCGGGCGCATTGCCTACAATGTAATTGTGATACTTTCTATGCAAGATTACTAATAGGTATTCAGACCCCTCTGTATTCGCCGGCTATAACGGGATTAGATAACTTCTTGCTATCTTTTGCTTGAATTCCACACTAGTTTCTCTAACTAGTTTTTGCTTTGTTTTTTCATGTTTCTGCACTCATTATCCGTTCTTCGTACGTCACGGACTATTCTTTCTGTCTCGCGAAAAATAGTTAGAATAGGAGTTTGTCAAACAGATCTTTGACGGGACAATGCATATTCGGGTTGCCACCTTACCTTCTTTCCAGCATTTCACTGAGCTTAGGTTAGCTTTGTTATTATAGGCCTAGCATGTCACCTATCTGTCGAGCCTGTGCATTATTACTCGATTTGGACTGTTTAGATGAGACAGTCGATCTCTTTTGGTTCTTAACCAATCAATTGAACTTCAACCCTATCCAATATGTCCAGCGAAATCTGGCTTTCTATAGTTCTTAACTAATCATCTAGTTTCACCAAAAGCTATCTCTAGAAAACGGGTCAGTCTTAACCAATCATTAGTATTTGTTGGCAAAGCCATGGTTCTAATTCCACACATTCTCAATATTTTACATGAGCACTCATCCGACTTTATACGGATATTCATTTCTCTTATACACTACGAATAGTTTCTAAGTAGTTGAATAGTGGTTTTGTTCAGCCTAAGTAGTCATCTGAACTGCTCCGTTTCACACTCTAATTCGTGGTCGGCAGTTTACTTGCATCTTCCTTGCAAATTGATAAGCAGTTAAATGGTACCTAATTTAAGGTCGTTTATCCAAAAACCGGCACGTCCGGGTACGTTTTGCTTAGTCTAAAATGATCAACTAAACTGTGGATTATCTCCATTTTTCTAGAAAATTGTTAATATTCAAGGATCTCTCCCTATTCTCACCTCCATTATAATATCCATCCGCATAGCTCGCTACATCAATTGCTTACACTTCTTTTCTATATTTCTAAAGATCAGATTTCGTCTCATTATCAATGCCTTTTGGTCAGCCGCGTCAAACTTCCATAGATATTATTCAAGTCCGGTAATTAACATGAAAATATTTATTACATATGTTATATATCTAGGATTTTTCACCTGGTCTCGCCTCACTTACTCTTCGTTTCACAACGTCTGGCTGAAGTGTAGTACCAGATTCTATATTTAGCGTGTAGTTATACCTCTACTTGCAGGTGCTGTCTACTTCTCGATTTGTCATAATACCACAATATGGTAACATCTCTACTACTCGACCTTTTTGCCTATCCATGTTCTATCTATATATAATTCTTTGATAGTCTACCCTTTGGAAGTAGAAATGACATGTTAACGGGGAATCTCACCCCTTTCACTAGTAATCGCATTGGGTTCTTGCATAAGCTTATTCCGTATTTTGAAGTTTAGTGTTGCTGTTTAATAACTAGCTTAACTTGTTTGTTACTTACACTTATGTGTACGTCCTGTACTGTGATGTCCAGCTCCTTTTGAAGCATGAATACCTGAGGATTTATGTCCTCTTGCATCTACATTAGTAGATACTGCAAATAGCATCATAGAGATGCATAATAAAAATAATACTTTTTTCATTGATTGAATTTTTAATTGTTATTCCAAATAACCTGGTAAATGTTTTGTTCTTTTAGGAGAGTCTCCTCTACCTGGAAGATGTTTTTGTTGCATTTTAATTAATTGACTAAATGCAATTTCTGGCTCTGATAATTCAGTTGTGCTTTTGGTGATATCGTAATTTTTCACACCATCTTCTTTCGTCTTCTTTTTTGTAAAATACATGTTACATACAATTTCATCTGACTCTTCCCAGAATTCCATTTTGGTAGGAAATAAACCAAATTCAATTAAATAACCTAGCATTTTATAAATCAAAAGTTCTAATAATTTGTTTCTAAACTGTTTCATCTTTCTTCTTTTGTTTTTGGTTCATAATAAACTTTCGGCGTTGCTTTGTCTCCAAATAATCCAATTCTATGTGCACCAACTAATAATGCTACTAATATCGATAAGAACCAAAATAATAGCAATTTGTAATAAAATGTTTTACGTTTCATCTTAATTGTTTTGTGTTAAATATAAAACCTTTGAAATTATCTCTGGTGGAATTCCAGATACGACTACTTTAGATTTAATGAAGTCTACTCCTTGTAACATAGGAACACTATGTGGAACTTTATTTACCCAACATATGTATGTACCTTCGTCAATTTTTGGAATGAATTTGGAGTTGCTCATAATATATTTTCCTTTCTTCTTTAGTAGCTACAGTTAGATAAGACAATAAACGAGAGTCATCTCCATCTGGATATATAACTAATACTTCATCGTTATCAATTTCTCTGTCTTTATCAGTTTTTATTTTCTCTATTCTTCCAACTGAATTTTCCATATTTGGATATTGCACCCTTCCCCATCGAACTATTATTCCTACTTTAGCGATAGTTCCATCACTTAATTTTTTAATTGTTTTTACATACTTTGCCATAATATTGATTATTAATTTATAATGTTCCAAATATAAAATCGCAACGTCTATTTGGACGATACTTCATTTTTGGGTCATATAGTTTTCCTTTTCCGTTAGTTGTTATTCTTCCTGGATTTATTCCCCAAACATTTATTAGTTCATTCTTAGCTCTTGCAACTCTTCTGTCACTTAAATTGTAATTATAAGGAACTGTTCCCATCCAATCACAATATCCAACAATAACTATTCTATCTTTTGGATTATCAATCATTTGCTTTGCTACTTTACTTATTGTTATTAAAGCCCAGTCATCAAGATTTGATTTATCAAAGTCAAAGTAAATAGAATAAACATTATCAATTATTGTATCTCTTTCTGTTATATTCTCTTTTTTATTTAAAATATAGGCAGATAATGAATCAATCTTTTTATTCTGTTTATCAACTTGTTTATTAAGATTCTTTAAATCGTAATTTAACTTATTGACTTTAGAACTTAAATCAATTGGCTTATCAGAATACTCTATTGGGTTGAATTTATAACTTACGAATAATGTAGCTAATCCTATACCATCATTCGTTACTCCTTTATATGTCCAAATTCCTTCTAAATTATCCTTATTAAAACATATGTATGTAGTTTTAATTCCAATATCAAAATATTTTGATAGATTATACTTTGCATATAATGATACTGGTAATGTAAATGCATTTCCATATGTATCTAACACTGGAAACTCAGGGCTTATTCCTTTTGATGGGGATAATATAAAGTTAATATCATTTGCAGTCATCTTTGGTGTCGTATTATATACATAGAATGCATATCCCAATCCTACTGATCCATTAACTGTTAACTTTGATTTCGAATATGGAAATATTAAATGTGTAAAGTCTATAGTAGTATTTAAACTGCTTGCAGATATTTTAGTTCGAACTTCTTTCTGTATATTATTTAAGTATGTATCTGCTTTTATTGGTATATAATACCCAGATATACTTATACCCCATACTTCTGTAAGTTTGTATTCTATATTTAATCCACTTGTTAGATTCCATATAGAAGCCGGAAATGTATTAATCAACGGTTGATTAATGTCTCCATCGAATCGATTTAAACCTGCCTCTACAGATAGATTCCACTTTGAATGCGTATTATCATTAGCAATCAAGCTAAGTGATACAATTAAAAACAATATTGTTAATAGTTTCTTTTTCATTTTGATAATGATTTAAATTTGAATGAAATGTAAATTGCTAATAAAATTGTCATTACACCTAAACAATCTCCAACTGGCACTGTTTTTGGAGGTGGACATGGAGGCCATATTGGATGGCAATCCTGCTTTGTTGAATTATCAACTGATTCAGATAGTGTTGTAGTATTGCCAAATGGCACGTACTTTACCAATTGATCCTGTTTTTTATTATTACTTAAATTATATACAAAAGGCAATTGATTATAATCATTAGATTCTTGTTCTACATCATGTCTGTATGATTGCATATTATCTGAATAATTATTTATATTACTTTGTATATCATTTGTTTTATTAAAAGTTTGATTATAGCTATAACTAAAATCTTTTACCTGATCCATTGGTTCAATATCTGCAGCTTCTTGAGTTGCTGTTTTGCTGTAATTTAAGCCATTCCAATTTATTCTTGCCTCGACTTTATTTCTTTGATTCCGATATAGTTCTATATTTGAATCTTGTTTAAATGTGGCATAAACCATCACTATTAATACTAATAACAATGATATTTGAAGAAATATCCATTTAGATTTTTTCATTTGTTTATAATATTGATTATTATTAATTAGTTTTTGTTCTTTAAAAACGGGGTGAAGTTCTAATGCTACACGTATTTAATTCGACGATTTGTAGACTTACTATCTTCACCCCTTTATTTTTGACAGTCTATACTATCTGTCTGCTCTATCTCAAACGCTTTCGAGACATTAAATAAAACGGTCTTTTCATATGAAATTGGATTGCATTTTACACCTAAAACTATACATTATCTTCGGAATTTCAACCGCCAAAATTAATTTTATCATAAGGCTTAGGAATCATCCTTCTTGACTGTGTAGAAACTGGTGCACTCAATGACTTGTGAAGTTATTAAGTTTTTTAAATAGGGCCCCCTCATCCCAAACTTATGCATTTTTATGTATTATTCATCGTTTTATTATGCATTTTATATCGCTTGAGTTCACGCGGGCATATTTAACTATGTATCACGATGATAATACATAATTCTATTATTTTTATTTGTTATCTTAAAGTTATTACTAACTATAAAATCTATGGTTTACACCATTTTTTCTCTATATGCCACCATTTGAATGTTTCATTATCTTTAGTTGATAAATAAGAGTATTTCTTTTCTGTAAATATCTTTATATCCTTCCCTATTGAATTTTTCCAGTCTTGTTGCATTTGTTCTGGAATACATATCCCTGTATCTTTGCTTTGATACCCTCCATGTGGCGCTTTCTTTATTCTACCTATCTTTAATAGATATTCCAATGGTAGAAGTTGGAACGTATCTTTTTTTTTCTTTGCCATATTGATTATGATTAAGTGAATTTAATGATTTGATGCTCTGGACAGCTGCTAATTTCTATATGTTCGCCCCAAGGCATGTGACAATTACTACATATTTCTATGAATTGTCTTTTTTCACCAAGCAATGTTGCATCTTCTGAGCCGTTTCCAATCTTTATTTCTTGTCTGTATGTTTTTGATTTTGTAAATCTAGGCTTATCATAGCCTTTGAATTTTGTAGTCCCCATTGGAACTGTCACTAGTTCTTTTGCCATTTTTAATTGATTTAAAAGTATTCGTTTAATATATCCTTTAGTATTTTAACTTCGTATTCTGATAGTTGAACATAAGAAAACCTATGTGCTTCATTTTCAACTATCAATTGTAGTGAAACGCCTCTCTCTGTACCTCCCCAGAATCTATTTAAAGATACCTCTGTATCCATATAGGTTACTTCCATCCTTCCTGGAACTGGGATTTCTATTTTCCCCTTTAACTTGCCTAACTCTGTTGACATGGTTTTAAGTGTTATTCATTATTGATTAATAGTTTGTATTACTTTTAGATTAAAGTGTCTTAAAAGGGCTTAAAATGCGTTATAAGGCCATATAATACACTAATGATATAAGTATAGGTATTTTTAGAGTGTTAGATAGAGGGTAGAACAAGATAGTCACCCTATTTCAACCTTATTTCACCCACTAATTTTACTCTATTTTACCCTATTTTTAGGCTAATTAATACACTTTACTCGTTAATCGCTGCCATTTGAGCAAATCCACGTGCTACACAACAAAGTAAAGGATTAGTAGGCAGTATAATCGTGGCCTAACCTCTTGGTCAACTGACTATACATACTTTACTAATCCTTTATTCATCATACTATGTCAACACTATTGCATCTTTATGCAGTTACCATTGGAGCTGCATCAATCTGTGCTGCAACTATGGTCTTATTGGCAATCATATTACTGATTGTCTGTGCTGCAATACCATCTGCTGATTCAATTGCTTCACTGGTCTCAGGATCGACCATAACCAATACACGCATTTCTGTGTGTACATTAGGCAATAATTTACCTTCGCGAACGATTTGATAAGGAGTTTTAACCTTAACAACAACATACTTTGCAGGATAAGCCATTGGAGAACCAGAATTGATTGCATCAATCTGAGCTTTCCATGCCGTCATTTGTGCCGATGTTGGGAATATCATTGTGCGGTGTTCTGCGCTCATAAACATTGAGTCTGGAATAACTACTGCATCAATATATTCTTTGCCAAAATTGGCTCCTGCTTTTGTTACTTGTGCTACCTTGGCACTGATAATTTGAAATTTCATAACGAGTTTGTTTTTAAATGTGAATACTATATAAAGGGTTTAATGGAAGTCTTTCTCTCCCCGCAACTATCTACAACGGTGGCTTGATTAACCAAAAAAAAGGCTCTAGCTGCAGTAATTCACCCAGTGAGCAAATCCCTGCAGCCTGATAACAACCTGTCAATACATCCTCTTTTGAGGCATTCTACACAATAAATCGTACTGCAATGCAGTGATATCTGAATCATAATAGTCTTCCATGATTAGTGTTTTAAACGATTAATAACGTCTTTACCAATTACCCATAACGCCATTATGATTAGTGCTATAGTGAAGCATAACGATAAGAACTCTTTCATAACTTAATTTGTTAGTATACTTTGTCTAATTGAACTTCGGCCAGACAAAATATAAAGTGGTCCACTGGGATTAATTCCGGATTACGTACTATGTTGCAGTTTAATTTGTAAAGAGTCATTACGTCTATTAATTCAGCAGCTTCTCTCTGCGAAAGTGTAATTTCAGTTTCATTTTTACTGTTTAATGTTATTTTTGCCATTTTGATAATAGTTAGTTATTGTTAATGTTTACTCTTAGTAGCGAGGGGAAGAATGACCACCCGAGCTACTGTATTAGGAGAATAAGTATGAACAGTAATTATCTGTTAAATACTATGAGTTAATTGTAGTCTAATAAGGTTATTTGCTGCTTATATATGACTACTGAATCACATGATACATAGAAGTCCTTGGATATTTTATCAAGTGCCTTTAAACACTCAATAGAACCGCATTTGTAATAAATGTTAGGCCTTTGAATGACAAACTCACCTTCATTATACCCAGTTACACTGCATTGCCATACAGTATCCTGTGGAATAGTATCGGAAATTACTGCAGATTGTTTGGCAATTTGTTCTGCTCTTTGACGAGAAGGACTGCTACACGACGTAGCCAATATGATTGATAAGCCTAGAATAAGGCCAATTACTGACCACTTAATGCAGTCTACTCTGTTGAATGTCTTCATTTTGATAATGATTAGTTGTTAATATTAGTTGATTATATACTGTCCTTACGCGCTCGCGTGAGTTTTTCACTCTACGTATTTATATCGGTAGCTTGATTACATACAATACTTAAAAGCAATCCAATTCTAGCCTATTTGATACCCTTGAGTAGGATACGCAGTGGCTTTCCAGTCTTATCAGTCTCCTAACTGATATCTAAGTGCTTCAACACAAGACGTACTCACCACTGCAACGCAATTGGGGAAAAGAATGTCATCACGACATAATAGAGGATTGAATTGCCTTCTCGATTGTACTTCGGCAGGTTGACGGGGGTGTTTCCCGCTAAATTTCTATACCGGGGGCTTGAACAATACAGTTTCGCATGCTCATACATACGGGGTGTTTGAAAAAATAGTTTCACGCTCTCGTATATCCTCTCAACTTTCTAAATTTACCAAAAAATTTTGTTTCACGGTCTCATACATTTGGACTATTTTAAATTATTTTCAAAAAATTTTCATTTTAGTGTAAACCTTTTTGAAGTTATTACGTTATAGGTGTTGATACTAGGTTTCCCAACCTAACACACCCAGAGGGCGAAAGCAGAAGGGTTAGACATCGGATTGTAGTTGCTTAAGTGATGAGTTTTCTCCGGTAGTATCAAATAGATTAATAAAACATATGGCGCGGGTTACTATTCTTAGGAATGTGTATCTAATGAGGGGAGAGTGAGATAAGCGTGTGGGTGTACCGAAAGGGACGTACAGATATGAATAAAAGACCTAGAAAGCCAAACTGAGGTATGGACCAGTTCTCAAGGGGATTATTGTGTTTAATACATAAATAGATACTATATGCAGTTACAATGTATAAAGAAGAAGATGCAATGGATAACCAGGAGTGAATGGGAGTGGTCTAGGCTTGAGTATAAGAGACCTATAAAGATAAATAAGAGAAAGTATAGACTAAATAGTAAAGTATCATTAGAAGAGCTTAAAACAAGTAATTCAAGCACATTTTACGATAAGATATCCATACAGAATGAAACCACTAAGATTGCTCTAGATAATATTAGAGATAATAGTAAAGAATGGGACTATTAGTTAAAACAAATATAGTACTTATTACGTTTAGGTATATATGAAAGAATATAGTTATTGCCAAGGATGCGGTAAATGGCATTCAAAATATGATAATGACTGCGTATTAAAGAAGGATAAAGATGATGCCGATAAACGATAAGTATGGATTTGAAGTAATTAAGTCTGAAGTTCCAGAAGAGGATTGGTTGATAGATCTAGAAAAGAAGAATAAAGAATTTATAAAAGAACTGCCTATAGAATATATAGATAGTATTAGTAATAATGTTGATACCATCATGAAATTACTTTATGATGATGAAGACGAAATAATAGAAATAAACAATATGGAAAATATAAAAGATATCCAAGAACAAACAGTGGCAGATGTTGCTTCAATTGAAAACATGGATAATGTTACTTTAGCACAAGCTATTTCAGATAAATTAGGTTATGAATTCTCTAATATGATATTGGTTAAGCCATTAGATATTGAGAAGGTAACAAAAACTCTTACTGTACCAGAAGATTCGGGAGAAAAAGACGAGGAAGGTAATGCAATTATGCAAATGACTATTAAGCAAGTTGAAACAGACTCAATGCTTAGAAAAGGAATTGTAATTGCAGTGCCAGTATCATTGTCAGCAGTAAAAGATACAGATATTACGTTGAAGATTAATATTGGAGATACTATTGTATACCCAAATAAGAGATCAATAGACTTTGACCTATACAAAGACTCAGCACTTATATCTCATTATGAAGTTCTAGCAAAAGTAAAGTAATGATAAGTATATGGTGTGACGGGGCTTGCTCGGGCAATCCTGGTCCAGGTGGATATGCAGCAGCAATAATAAAAAGTGATTCTACTATAGAATTTCAATCAGGATATAACGAGTATACCACTAATAATAGAATGGAGTTATTCGGATTTATATGCGCATTAAAAATGTCTATAGACAAGACTATAAATATAGAAAAAGAAAATGTTACTATCTTTACTGATTCTAAATATATAGAAAATGCTATAAATTGCGGTTGGTTAAATAAATGGAGTTTAAATGGATTCTCTAAAATTAAAAATCCAGATCTTTGGATAGATGTATATAAAATAATAAGTAAACATAATCATATAACAATTAAATGGGTGAAGGGTCATTCTGGAATAATTGGGAATGATATCGTAGATAGATTAGCCGTAGAGGCAATGAATCTAAAGAGAACTAGTATGGGGTTTATTAAAATTTAAATATAGTAGTCTATTTATAATCTTTTTTCAAATTAAATAATACTAAAAAATGGAGACACAATTAAGATTAAATGCAATAACAACACTATCGGCAGCGATAGATTCTTTTAATAGAGCTGGAAAGTCCAGTGAAATAAGTTTGTTAATACAAAAGATTTTAGAACTCACAAATACATTATAAACATAAGTTTGTTTTTCAATTCTATTTAATGATTAGGCTTAGGGATTATTCTCTAGGCCTTTTTATTTAAAATAACTTACATATACATACAACCTTTTTTAATTATTTACGTTTATATATATAGAACATTAAATTATATAATAGAATGAACAATATTAAAACAGTAGAAGTAACTAAACCAATATACGGATTAGAAATTGGTGATACAGCAACAAGAAATAATAATACAGATACATTTGTATTTAATTCTGAAAGAGTTGGAAATGGATTTACTAGAAATAATAGGACGGAAATAACTGAAGACTATTTATTGGATGAATATTTCCAGGTAACTGAATGGTTTGAATCAAAATTAGACTATGCTCCAAAATCAGTTAGAGAAGAATTTGAGGATGCCAAAGACAGGCTTTATTTAATTGAAAATAGAATAAATCTTAAATCTATAGAATTTATAAACAAATTAAAAGAAGTTAGAGCTGAGATGGAAACGCAGTTTGTATCCGGAGAAAGAATAGATCATCTATATGAAGCAGAGACTGTATATCACAATATGATTGATTTACTAGAAAAATTAGTAGCGTAATGAACAAGTTTATAAAAACAATATCTATAGACAATGTTGGATATGAGTTTTTAAAAAGCTTAAATGGAATACTTGAATTAACAAATAGAGAAATTGAACTATTATCAGCATTCTTAGAAATACATGTATCTAGGCATAGGAAAAGTAAGAAAGCGATAGATTGCACAGAGAATAGAAAGCTAGTTATGCTAGCACTAGGTATAACAAAAGATAATCTATGTAGATACATACAGAAATTTGTTAGAAAGAAAATATTTGTAATAGAGAATAGGCTACTAACAATAAACAGAGCGTTGATTCCGCAGCCAATAGGTAATAGAACGATTCAGATAACCATGATATTAAAAATTAAACAAAATGAGTTATTACAACAAGAAGAAGTCATTATTCAGTAGGATTTTTAAAAACAAAAGTGATATTGGATATGAAGTAGGAGAGCAATCGTACTTTAATTCTTTACTGAAAGAAAGAAAAGACAAACAAAACAGTAATATAAAAATTACTATACACAGTGATATTCCATATTGGATATATCCGTCAATAAGAATAATAGAACCAAAATGGATAATAGTACCAGTGACATATATTCTATATTAGCAAAAAAATATAACTTACATAGATCTATAATAAGCGTAATATGTAATCATCCGTTTATATTCGCATCTAGAAGAATGGCAGATCCTAACAATGAAAAGACATTTATGTTTGCGTATTTATTTAAGATTAAATTAAAGAAGAGATTAATTGGTAAAAAAAGAGATATATATGACGCAAGGAAAATCAAAAAGAATATCGATAAATAAAGCAAATAATGCATTCGCAATATCAGTATGTAAATTGAATTGTCAAAAGACAGATAATCAAATAAATAAATGTATATCAGAAGAAAAAGGATGCCTTATGTATCAGGTATTTAATAAAATGTTATACAAATAGACTATTAATGACTATACACGAATTTGATCCAGAGATATATCCAGTTAAGTTATGGATAGTGGTAGGCGAAGATGAATCTATCTGTAGTATGTTTAGATATAAATATAACAATAAACCAATAGAATTAGATAGTGATGACATCTGGATTGCTAAAACTACAAACCTATTAGTAAAGAATGATACGGATAGGTATGGAATAATTATATCTTTAAATAAAATAAGAGAAATAAGTGCAAGTAATATGGCTCATGAAGCATGCCATTTTACTAATAAAGTGTATGATTTTATTGAGGCGTTAGAGATAGATTTAGGAGGAGAACAGCACGCGTACTTTCTAGGTTGGACCGTAGAATGTATTGATACTGTTGTTAAAACTACTAAAATTAATAATAAGATGATTACAAAGAAAACTCCAAAGATGCCTAAAAAAGGTACTGGTAAAAAATGCTAACAACTAAATAGTATGGATAAGATACATATAAAGAAAGAAAATGTTGGTAAATTTACTGCAACTAAAAAAGTTACTGGTAAAACTACAGAGCAATTAACTCATTCCAGTAATCCAGTCACAAAGAAGAGGGCTGTATTTGCACAAAATGCATCTAAATGGAATCATAAGAAATAAATAGAATGTATAGGTCGTAACTAGTTTGCGACCGATACTAAAAAAACAAAATATATGCAATTAAATTTAAAGAAATTAGACGAAAAAGCGGTTCTTCCAGTTATTAATACTGATGGTAACTCATTTAACTTAACATGTACTGCAATAGCTACAGGGGCTGGTAAGGATGGTAGATTGGTATTGGAGTATAGAACAGGAATTGAAATAGAAGTTCCAGAAGGTTATGTAGCAGCGTTATTTATAGATGATACAGCGTATGCCAGATCATTGGCTCTTACTAACTCTGTAGCAACATTCTTTTCAGGTAAACCAGTAGAACTTATTGCAAGATTTAAAACTAATACAGACTCAATTCCAGCAATCTATGAAGCAGGCGAGGTATTCGCTAAAATAATTATATTTGAACTCCCTAAGATTGAAATTAATGAATTAGAGATGGATGTAAAAGTAAAAGAATCTAAAATCTTGGATGGAAAAATAGAAGAAGTTGATTCTGTTCCAGAAGATGCGAAAGTTGAAAATTCAGTAGAAATAGTAAATGAATAATAAACTAGCAGATATTGTAGGCGGCAAGGTAGTAATTCATCAGGATACATTGGCAATCCCATGTTTCAAAAGAATATGGGATATGTATGATGATAAAGACATTGCTATGAAGTATATAGACTATATATTCTTTAAATATCATCCAGATAGTCCATATGTCATATCAATGCCATTGGAATACAGAGATAAAAAACTTCGTTCTGAATATTTTGAAGAAGGATGGGAACCTACAGAAGATATACTATACGCTGAGACTTCATATAAAGAGTTCTTAGACACTTTGCTACTTCAGTTGTTGACTGGATTTAGGAATGCAATTGCAGCAATTAGTGGCTATTTAAATAGTATTATAACTGGTTCATTAGATATGAAGACTGTTAAAGAGGCATTAACTGCGGCTGGGCAATTGGATAAGACAATTAAATCTATCACTTCATTAGAGAAACAGGTACGTAAAGAAGAGATGGAATCAACCAGAGTACAGGGAGGTAGTGAGATAGGTCATTTTGAAATACCAAAACAAAGGTAATGGATTCATTAAAAAGACTTAAACAGAAACATAAGACTATTAAAAAGATAGTTAATGAGAATAGTAAGAATCCATTTACTAAGATATGGGATAAGATGACTAAAGAAGAAAGATTCTCATATCTAGGGCTGTTAAATGGAAAGATAACACTACCAGAAGAAGTGATGATGGAGTACGAGGGCAATCTATATTCTATATTGAAACAATTTGAATCTAAAATGATAGAGAAGTATGATAACGATGGACTTAGTATTATCAGATAAATGGTATGACACGGACATACTTAATATCGACCTATATAAAGTAAAAAATCCAATTATAGATGGTGTTAAAGTTGATGGCATTTTTGTATTTAAAGTAAAAGGAAGAAAAGTGATAAGTTATGGTGTTTATAAAGGGAAATATACCGAGTTCAAAGAATTCAAAAGTAGCGACTTCAAAAGGAGTATTCCATTCGAAGACAGTTGGGAAATTCCTAAGAGAAATGGGAATACAACACTACTCAGTGTCGAGAAAAGAGGTCTCCTACTACAAAACGAGGCCATGTGTCTTCCCGATGCAAGAGATAAAAGAATTGATTTCTTCTCATATAGAACAACGTCCTATAAAAATTGGCGTACACTTTGTCCGTCAGACAAAGACGAAGTTTGATTTTCACAATATATGCCAAATAGTATTTGACTTAATGGTAGCATTTGATATAATAGATGATGACAATATGGATTGTATACTTCCATTTCCTATGCAAATAGATGATAAATGGTATTCAGTCGATAAAGAAAACCCTGGAGTATGGATAGCAATATTATAATAGGATATACATTATCAAGTATATTAGTAATAGGTATATGCTTATTACTAGCCACTCAATTGATAAAGGCCAGATTAGAAGTAAAGAAATCTAGACTGGCATATGATAGACTATTGTCACAAAAGAAGTCATCTGAAGTTAGACTTGGACAAATATCAGAGAATTTAGCGCCATTTTTAAAGGAGTTTAAGTATAATCCAAAGAAATGTCATTTCCTAGGCAATCCAATAGACTATGTAATATTCGAAGACGATAAGATAGTATTTTTAGAAATAAAATCAGGAGAATCTAAACTGAGTGATACTCAGAAGAATATAAAGAAATTAATAGAAAGTAAAGAAATGTACTTCGATACAATGAGAATAAATTAAATAATATCATGCAAATAACCGAATATCAACAAATAGGTGGATTACTAATAACAGTTTTTATAGTAATTCAGATACAGTTATTAACTGTAGCAATGATTCTATATAAGAAATTAGATAGAATGGAAATAAGTGTATTAGGTTCCAGAGACAGAATGACACTGGCATTAAAAGGGTTGTATTCTAAACAGCATGAAATAAAACAAAACGATAATAATAACGTTTAACATACAAATTAATTATATAAATAATGATACAAGTAGATAGTAGAAATGTCACTGCCAATAAGGCTGCTGAAGTTACAGCAACTGACATAGTAACTCCAGTAAATACTGATGTTGTTACAAAAACACCTAAATCAAAAAAGAGATACTACAACAAACCAAAAACTGTAGTTAATAAACCAAAAGAAGTAGAACAAGTAATTGTTGTTGATAAAAAGAAAGACGCTAATAAATTTATTAGTAAGATAAAATCAACCTACTATAAATTTATTTCTCTTTTCAAAAGAAAATAACCTATAAACAGTAATGATCGACTTTAGGAAGAAGGTAACAAATTCAAATAAGTTTCGAAAGGCTGCGCTCCACTACCAGGAGCATGGCCTTTACTGTTTCGCGCCTCAAGGGACTACGGAATATCTTGACTATTGGCACAAAGAAGAGGAAAGATGTATTAATGGGTACGAGTCAGAGGATGGTGATTGGATAAGCGGATATAACTACTTTTACTTAAATTATTGCCCTATATTAAGGCTTGTAGAATTTACATATAAAGATAGGCACGGGAAAATAAAGAAAAGGAGAGAGAAGACTAGAGAGTTTCCAGACTTCTATGACTATGACTACTATTATTTTAGTGCGATAGATGAAGCAGAAGAGGAAGGAAAGCATATGGTCGTTCTAAAGAAACGTGGTGCTGGGTATTCCTTCAAAGGGAGTTCCATGTTATGTAGAAACTTCTTTCTTATTCCCGATTCTAAATCATATGCAATTGCATCTGAGACTGAGTATTTGGTTAGGGACGGACTATTAACTAAGGCATGGGACTTAATGGCCTTCATAGATGAGCATACTGCATGGTCAAAGAAAAGACAGGCAGTAAATAAGGCCATTCACAGAAGGGCGTCTATCCTTACTAAAGATGAAATGGGCAATGATATTGAAATTGGATACAAATCTGAAATCATTGGAGTTACACTAAAGAACGACCCAAATAGAGCTCGTGGAAAGCGTGGTAAATTGATTTTATGGGAAGAGGCTGGGTCTTTTAAGGATATATTACAGGCATGGCAAATAGCTAGACCTTCTGTAGAAGAAGACGGTGTTGCGTTTGGATTAATGATTGCGTTTGGTACTGGAGGAGATGAGGGGAGTAGGTTTGATGGACTTAAAGAAATGTTCTATAACCCATCTGGTTATAATGTAAAATCATTCTCAAATGTATGGGATGATGGAGCTGATGCAAGTCAATGTGCATTCTTTGTCCCTGTATATGCCAACATGTCTGTACTAGGATTAGACGGAAAGCGTCTATATATGGATAAGAATGGAAATAGTATAAAATCAAAAGCTATCGAATATGCATTATCTGAAAGACAGAAAGTAATAGATGGAGCTTCTGATACCAGGGCAATAGATAGATATATTGCTGAGAATCCACTTACTCCACAGGAAGCCGTATTAGAACTTACTGGTAATATATTTCCAAAGAAGGAATTGATGGCTCAGTTGGCGGCTATTAGGACTAATAAAAAACTTCAGGCGTATAAACAAGTCGGAGATCTAAGTTATGTAAATGGAGAATTAATGTGGACTATAAAAAAGAATGGTGACATAACTAAGTATCCATTGGGTAGAGACGATAAACACGAGGGATCTATAGTAATATGGGAACATCCCAGTAAAGATACATCTGGACAATTATACATAGCTGGTTGCGATCCGTATGATCATGATAAGGCCGGAACGCAATCACTGGGGTCTACATTTATATACAAAAGATTTCAGAACTTTGAGGAGTATTATGATATTATAGTTGCAGAATATACTGGTAGGCCAGATACTGCAGAGGAGTATTATGAGAACGTAAGAACGCTTTTGCAGTATTATAACGCTAGACTCTTATACGAAAACGAGAGAAAGGGTATATTCCCATATTTTACTCAAAAGCATTGTGACTACCTTCTAGCTGATCAACCAGACATTATATCTGATATAATTGGAAAGTCTACTGTGCAAAGGAGAAAGGGTATTCACATGACTACCCAGATAATAGACTATAGTGAAGGATTGATAAAAGAATGGTTAAATGAGGAATATGCCCCAAACAAGAAAAACCTTACTAGGATATTATCAGAACCTTTACTAGAAGAATTAATACAGTATAATGATAAAGGCAACTTTGATAGAATAAGAGCCTTCCAATGTCTAATGATATATAGACAGCAATTACACAATCTTCATGTAAAAAAGAAGACAGAAGATTATAAAAAGAATGATTTATTTGATTTGCCTTTATTCTCTAAAGATTGGTTCAACCGATCATATGGTAGTTTAAATGATATTGATACTGGCGATCACGAAACTAATTGGATTTAAAAACACAAACATAAAATGCTAAATAACGCTACAACAATGTTCCCTCCTCAAAAACTTCCATTTAAAAAGAAGACTGATGAATGGAAAGAGGCCTGTGTCGATTACATAATTGGTATGGGAGAGACAGTACCTTCTGGAGCAGAAAGGACTAATTTTGAAGAGATGCAATCCTATTATGATCTATACAATAGTGTATTTCATGTAGAGGAATTGAAATATGTGACTGACCCATTTATTCAAGAGGATGGGTTCCCTGCATCTCCTCAAGACTTTAATATAATAAGACCTAAAATTGATTTACTTCTTGGAGAGGAGACGAAAAGACCATTTAACTTCAGAGTAATTAGAACTAGCCAGGATGCTGTTTCTGACGTTCAGGACAAAATGAAACAGATGATAACTGACTATGTAATGGAAGAATTCATGGCAGGAATGACTCCAGAAGCAGCTCAACAGTTTCAAGAAAAGTTGCAATCAGGAGAAATCGCTCCACCAGAAAAAATAGCATCGTTTATAGGGGAAAGTTATAAGGATATAGCAGAAGATTGCGCATATCACTCCTTGGCTTACTTAAAAGAAAAGCTTGGATTAAACCATGAGTTTCATAAAGGATGGAAAGACGCTATAATTGCTGGTAAAGAAGTATACTATACGGGCATACAGAATGGTGAGCCTAATCTGGAAAGAGTAAATCCAATGTATTTTGGTCATGATAGGTCTCCAGATCTAGAATTTATAGAAGATGGAGATTGGGCCGTAAGAAGAATGAGAATGGCATATACAGAGGTATATGATAGGCTGTTTGATAAAATGAATGAAAAAGATTTAGATGCTCTTCTTGAATTAATTGGAAGCAATCCAAATACTGGTGCCTATGGAAAAGATTTTCCATCTGCTATGGATTATAATCATATTGACATGAGAGTAGTAGATACTGTTGGTAGCAATAATGTAAATAGTGCTACTCAAGTTAATATGTGGCACGCTGTATGGAAATCATATAAAAAGATAGGTTTTGTAACTATCATTAGTGATAACGGAGAACCAGAACAGGTCGTTGTCAGTGAGGACTATATGGTAACAGGAGAGGAATTATCAATAGATTGGAAGTGGGTAATTGAAGTATGGGAAGGTTATAGAGTTGGAGAGGATTTATATATTGGAATTCAACCTTTAGAATATCAGGCAATATCTACAGATAATCCTAATTCTCAAAAACTACCATACTCTGGAGTTATATATAGTAATACTAACTCTCAATCGAGATCGTTAGTCTCTATTATGAAGCCCCTGCAATATATGTATATCATCATATGGTATAGGCTTGAGTTAGCATTAGCTAGAGATAAAGGCAAGGTAATTACTATGGATATTACCCAAATACCTAAATCAATGAATATAGATCCAGCAAAATGGATGCATTATTTATCTTCTGTTGGCGTAAACTTTGTTAATCCATATGAGGATGGATGGGATATTCCAGGCAGAGAGGGTGGAAAGGCCAGCCAGTTTAATCAAATATCTGCACTAGATCTTACTATGTCTAATGTGATAAGTGAGTACATAAATATTATGTCTAAGATAGAGGATATGATATCAGAGATATCAGGTATCAGTAAACAGCGACAAGGTGCGATTAGTTCTAGCGAATTGGTTGGGAATGTAGAGAGATCTGTAACTCAATCAGCTAATATTACTGAACCGTTATTTTGGATACATAATCAGGCCAAAAAGAATGCTCTTAGAATACTATTGAACACAGCAAAAGAAGCATGGAGAGGATCTGGAAGAAAGAATATACAATACGTATTTAATGACTCTACTAGAACATTTATGAATCTATCTGAAAACTTCTTCTATGAAGACTACGATATATTCGTCTCTGACTCGACTAAGGATCAACAAAATATAGAACAATTAAAAACTCTATATCAACCAGCCATGCAAAATGGAGCTACCCTATTGGATATTGCTGAGATTATGACATTAGACAATGTTACTCAGATAAAAGCTAAGTTATCTAAAATAGCACAGATCCAATTACAGACTCAGCAACAGCAGCAAGAGCAAGAACAGCAGAATCAAATGCAACAGATCCAAGCTCAAAACGAAGTTAAACAACAGCAGATTGCAGTTGACCAACAAAAAATGGATCTTGAGAAATATAAGATTGATACTGATAATGAGACTAAGATTACTGTAGCCGAACTTAATGCATATAAGGGTCAACAGGATATGGATTTGAATAACGATGGAATACCTGATCCTATGGAAATTGCGAATGTAGCGATACAGAGAGATCAACATGAGGCAGATAAAATGAATGCTACCATGGATAGAGAACAAAAAGAAAGAGAAATCCAATTTAGAGGAAATCTAGAATCTAAGAAAATAGAATCTGACGCCGTCATTGCCCAGTCAAAAAATGCTATTGATAATAAAAAGATTGCATTAGAGAATAAAAAACTCGAAACCCAAAAGAAGTTGCAAGAGATGAAAGACAAGGCCGCAATGGAGAGAGAGAGACTCAAAACTAAAACTGCTATAAAAAATAAAACATCAGGGGAGAGATAAGTTATGGAACCTATATTAGATAATAAAATTATTGATAATGGCGATGAGTATACTCAAAAATTATCAACGATACCATCTACTACTCCAAATAATATTCAACCGATTCAATCCAATGCCCTAGATAGAAAAAAAGGCTCTAATCCCACTCCAAGTTCAATATATATTCAAGACAATAGGAAGATTAGAGCTACCACTGGAAAGGAAATGGATCCGAATAGAGATTATAAATATGGGACATATCCAACCGCTACAGCAATAGATATAATAAGAATGTCTAAAAAGAGGGGCGAGGACCCTTGGACTCCGCTTGCGATAAGTTATGTTGAATCCGGCATGGGAAAGACGACCCCAGAAAATCCAGGACACATATTTCATGGTCAGGAACACCCAGATAAGGCTGAATCCTCTACAGATGATATGGTATATACCATTGGACAAAAAAGAGACATGGCAATTAATTTGGGATACAATGATGAGTTGCACCAAATACAAGCATATAATGGACTTGGGAAAATAAATGCTAATGGAAGTGATAGTCCTCAAAATAGTTATTATGGAGTACCAATCCCTCCCGGTGGTAATATAGATTTTAAAAAGACTCCACTGTATGGGAAAGAAGTTATTGATGTGAGGGACAATATACTAAAGAAAAGTAATGACATAAGAAACATGGTAGATACTACCAATCTTAATTCTGCTCCGGTATATATGAATCAACATGGTACATATATAAATAGTCAACCAAAAAATGATAAATCAGAAGGTCTTGCGAGCTGGTTTAACAATAGAAATAAGACAAAACAAATTCAGAAAGTATCTCCCCTGGACAATACTAATATGCTGAATTGGTAAAAATATACAATTGATAAATAACAATTATGGATAAAAATAACGTACTAGGTGGATTTGATGCTCTGTTTGATACACTGTCACCTAATGAAGATATTAAATTAAAGGGAGTAGAAGTAATTCAAGACCCAAATGATACTAGCACTGACACTCAATCAGTAGAGACTGAAGAAGATACCACAGATGATAACACTCCAGAATCTACTGAAGAGAATGAAAATACTGAAGAGGAAAATAGTGATGAGTCAACCGATGATACTCCTGAAGTGGATGAATCCGAAAAGGAACAGGTATTGGCATTCTTTGATGCACTAGCAGAACAAGTTGGATGGTCTGATATTGCTGATGATGAAAAGCCAAAATCTGTAGATGATTTTGTAGCCTACATGAAAAATACTGTAGAGGCTAATAGTGTACCAAGATATGCCAATGATGAAATAGCAGCTCTAGATGAGTTTGTTAAGAACGGAGGTAATCTGTCTGAGTATTATTCAAACACTGGATCTGATGTTAATTACGAATCTTTAAATATAGAAGATGTTGACACTCAAAAAGGATTGGTAAGAACATTTCTATCAGAAAAAGGATTTACCGAAGCTCAAATCAGTAAAAAAATAGAAAAATATGAAGATGCTGACTTATTGGAGGACGAGGCTACAGATGCTATAGAATTCTTAAAAGAATCAAAAGAGCAAAAACGAAAAGAGCTATTAGAGAATCAGAAAATTGTATATCAGCAGCAGGAAGAGGAGCAACAAAAATTTTACAACAACGTTGTTCAGCAAATAGAAACACTTTCTGACGTTCGTGGCATAAAAATACCTAAAGAAGAAAAGAGACCTTTTACTGAATTTCTATTGAAGGTTGGTCCGGATGGTAAAACTGGATATCAAAAAAAATACTCTGAATCAGCCACAAAAAATCTTATTGAATCTGCATACTTTACATGGAAAGGCGACGCATTAATTGCCCAAGCTAAAAGAGACGGAGAGACCTCTGCCACACAGAGACTAAGAAATTCTTTAAAAACAAATAAAGTTGGTGGTTCTAAACAATCAATAAACAATGGGTCTGCGACTCCACTATGGTCAATAGCATCGCAACAACTAATAAAGAGGCCCTAATAATAAATAATAAAACTTAGTTTTATACATATATGGAAAATGGAATTTTAAATAACCTGCAACTTTATAGGGGTAAATGGTTTTCAGACTTAGTTGACGAAAACATGTTATCTAACGCATTGTTGGTTAAACCTCACGAAGTATCAAGCGTAATTTCTTACGTATTTGGAGTAAAAGATGATGGATATAGCTCTAACTTGGACTTCTTAACTGGTGGTCTTGGTAAGACTATGGTGATCGATCAACGTGAATTCAGATGGTCAGTAATGATCGACTCTGATAGAGCTGTAACTATTCGTTCTGCTAAGTGGAATGGAAGTCCTATTTCTAGTCCTACCACTCAGGCTGGTCTTGGAAATACTCCTATTATGATATCTCTTGAAGATAAATGGTTTGGTCCTGGTGCTATAATCGAATTGGATGATAAAGAATTCCAATTACGTGTATCTGGAGCCCCTTATCAAGATGGTAATGAATGGGTTTATACTTGTTTCTTAGCTGATGGTCAATCTGCATCTTATGTTCCTGGTAAATATTTACTGAATGGATGTCAAGTATCTCGTTTAGGTTCTGCCTATGAAGAATACTCAGAAGAAGCTGATATCATAAACTACAATACTCATATCAAACTACATAACCACTTGACAACTGTACGTTTGTCTTATGATATTACTGGAGCTGCATATAGTACTGTATTAGCAATCGCTTTGAAAGATCCTAAATCTGGTAAAACTTCATATTTATGGTCAGACTTCCAAGAATGGAAAGCTGCTCGTGAATGGAATAAACGTCAAGAACGTCAATTAGTTTATAGCAAATATAATGCACAGGCTGATGGTACTACTGAATTGATGGGAACAAATGGTCGTCCAGTATATATTGGAGCTGGTTTATTGCAACAAATTGCACCTGCAAATCGTAGATACTATACCTCATTAACTGCCGATTTGTTAGAAGACTTCTTATTTGATATGTCTTATAACATCCTTGGAACTAACGAACGTAAGTTTGTAGCTTTCACAGGAGAAATGGGTATGCGTGAATTCGATAGAGTATTGAAAGAAAAATTGACATCGTTCAATTTAATTGATACTAAATTCGTTTCAGGAGCTGGTCAAGAACTTGTATTAGGTGGACAATTTGTTACCTATCGTATGCATAATGGTATTGAACTTACTGTTAAACATCTTCCGATGTATGATGATATTGTTCATAATCGTAAATTGCATCCAATTAGTGGTAAACCAACTGAATCTTATCGTTTTACATTCCTTGATTTTGGAATGCGTGATGGTCAAGCAAATATCGTTAAGGTAGCTAGAAAAGATAGAGAAATGGTTATGTGGCATACTGGTGGTTCTGTTACCCCGGGAGCTGGATATGGAAAATCTATCAATACTTTGCGTTCAAATGCAAAAGATGGTTATTCTGTACATTTCTTAGGCGAAGTAGGCATAATGGTGCGTGACCCCAGAGCGTGTGGAGAATTAATACTCGACATCCAGGACTAATTAATTTTCATGAATTGACAACAAATATTGGATATAGTACGTTATATAATATATAACAAATAAACTATATTAATATGTATGAAGTCTATAAAATTGAAAATAAATTAAATAACAAAATATATATTGGGATAACGATACAGGGAGCTAGAACTCGATTTCTGCATCACTTGTATGAATCAAGATCTGGCTCTTCGTTTCCTATTCACCGTTCAATAAATAAATACGGAAAAGAAAATTTTACTATCGATACAATTGAAGTGTGCGATAGTGCGGAAAAAATGAAAGAAAGAGAAAAATTCTGGATTTCATTTTATAATACAACAGATAGATCAATAGGATATAATAGAACTATTGGTGGAGATGGCACATTTGGAAGGCTTCACTCAGACGAGACTAAAGAGAAGATAAGACGAAAAGCGCTCGGAAGAAGAGCTAGCGAGGAGATTAGAGCTAGAATGTCTGAATCTCACAAATTAAATCCAATATCTAAAGAAAATATAGAAAGAGTCATATTGATGAATAAAAACAGGGTGAAACCAGTTATACAATATGACATCAATATGAATAAATTAGCAGAATTTGATTCCATAAAAAGTGCATATGAAATTACTGGAGTTAATAGAGCTACGATCTGGGGAATAATTAAAAGAGGCGTTAGAACTGATATTAGAAGAGGTCCTGCACCTAAATTCATCTGGAAATTAAAAGAATAATATAAATGCAATAAACTGCATTTATATATCAAAATAAAAAATAAATAAACCAAAGTCTATACTCGAAAGAAGGAAAGACTTTAAATAATAATTAAACTTATAATAATATATAAATGTTAGTAGTATTAAAACATAAGCGTAAAGACGCTTGGGCAGGGATAATTAAATATAAATCATGTTTTGATTATATAGTACCAGCTCTTACAAGGTCAGGGAATAGACATACAGGACTCACACAGGAAGATGCATCTAGATTTGAAAAAGCATTAGCCTTTAGTGAAGGGACATTGGCCCCGTCAAGTACATATTGGGTTACATTTGCAATTAAAATAACAAATAAAGAACTCGTATTGGATACCAGTATTCCATTGGATGAAATGCAGTATCTGTTTTTAAAGAACCATCACAGAGTAGCAAATGGATTGAATGACATTAAAGCCGGAGCCGATTATGTACTGATTGATAAAGATGCAGATGCTCAAGAAGCAAATAGACTTAATAAGAGAAAGAGAGAGGCTATCAGAGAGTTTGATAAAATGTCTCTTGAGGATATGAGAAAGTGTTTGCGTTTATTTGGCTATAAGGCCGATACAATGTCTGCAGAGTTAGTAGAGCAGAAATTGTTTGAAAACGTAGAAAATCAACCTGAGAAATTCTTCTCTAAATGGGTTAATAACAAAACTAAGAACACTGAGTTCTTAATAGAAGCAGCTATTGCTAAGAATGTTATTAGAAAAAATAAAAATGCATATTTATATGGAACCGATATAATTGGAACTTCTATAGATGATGCGATAGCTTATCTAGATGATAAGAAAAATCAGGATTTGAAGATGACAATCTCAAACGAAACTGAAAATAAATAATAAATGACTAATATAGATATACATACAGGGTTTAATGTCCAGTTAGATAAGTCTAATTCTATTACTAGTTACCCATCATTTCTTCCAGAAGAAATAGATTATTGGGTGAATACGGCAATAGAAAGAATAATAAAAACTAGATATTCTGGATATAATGTCCACAGAACTGGATTTCAACAGAACCAAAAAAGGACTGATGATTTGAGAACTGTAGTAAAAGATAAGGGCTATACAGGAGCTGATTTACATGTATCAGATGAAGTTCTTACTAATTCTATATACGTCATATATCCAGACGACTACTGGATAGGATTGGGAGAAACAGCGTTTATAACGTTTACTGATTCCACAGGCGCTACTATAAATAAAAGGGGTGACGTGGAAGAGGTTACAATAGAAAACATAGATAGTCAGTTGAAGAATTCTCTATCTCCATACAGGCTTAACAAACAAAAGGCTAAACCATTAAGACTATATGAGAATGATAGAATATCTTTATATACTGACGGAAACTATACTATATACCAATATACTTTAACATACATATCAAAACCAATAAAAATAGACTGGTATAGTACTACTGTAGGAAGTAGAAAGGAAGACGATTTATCTATAATGCCAGACCATATGTGGGATGAAATAATTATAACAGCAGTTAGATTAGCATTAGAAAATATTTCAGATAATAGATATCAAACTATTTCACAAGAATCTCAATCAATTGAGTAATTATAACCTCAGTTTAGTTTAACGTGGAAATCCTTTATTAGGAAAGTAGAGCGACTAAATTAGTGGACTGAGTTAAGACGTTTAACTAAAAAAATTAAAATAATGTTACAAAAACCAAATACCGTATTTGTCGGTAAAAAATTCAATGCAGCTGGTACATCTCAGATTGCAGGAGATATCATAGTTTTAGATGCCTCTACTGGAGTTGTAATTGATTTGTCTAGTACAAACAATATAACTGCTACTGATATTCAATTAGCTCTTGTTAAACCAGATTTAACACTTACTAAGAGTCAAGTTATTAACAAAAAATTAGTAAGAAATTTAATAGAAGATGAATATGTTGCAAAAACAGAAGCATCTAGTGTTATTGACTTTACGAGTGTAGTTCCAGTCGTTGGATATAGATATGTAGTTAGAGTCATCTATAAGGACTTATATGAACACCCAGGACAGTTTACTCAGTCTTACGAATGGGTTGCTACTAGTAATTTGCCATTAGATTTGGCTACTGCAATTTATACGGCAGTAAATGCTCATAATGGAGCTCGTGCTGTTGCTACTATTTCTGGAGATGTCGTTACATTGACTGCAAAAGAAGTTGTTCTTAATGGGTTTGGAACTCAAGGCCTGGAGGCTGTTACTCCATACTCTCAAGTTCAGATGAAGGTTGTGGCTTATGCTACCAATCCAGTTGCATCTACTCTTGATAGCTACATTACTATTAATGGTATTACTATAACTACCACTGCTAGTTCTCCTGGCAAAGGAAATAAATACATAGTAAGAGATAGAGAACAAGCAGCTTTGGCATATAAAGGAATTACCTACAGAACCACATTCCCAATTATCAAGCCTACTCTAAATACAGATTTGACTGCTAATTATGATTCTGTAGTCTTAGAATATTCTAAAAAATATCAAAGTCCAGATAATCAGTATGTAAAAGAAACCGATTTAACTGCTGAAATTTATTTAGTTCATGGAGCTACTGGAGACGGAAGTGATTTAAGTGGCAAATTAGCAACTTGGATCGCATCGTAACTGTTATCAATAAGGGGCGGTTTTTTAATTAAGACCGCCTTTTTTATTTTAATCTAAAAAACAAAACAGTATGATAAATAATTCATTCGTAAAAATATATGCTAGTACTACAGCTCCCGATCCCAAAATGAATACGCTTTGGATTGATTTAAATGCAGATCCGGCTGGTACTACATTAAAATTATCAAATGGCACTTCGTGGGTGAACCCATCAGCTCCTGCTGGGAATTCAGTAGTCCCAGTTGTTACATCTACATTTACTACAAATGGAGTAGATGATGGAAATGGAAATATAACTGGAACTCAAGACTTTCAATTGCCATTAGATGTAAATTTAACCTATTTTGTATTGGCAGTAGATGGCAGTTTGATAAATCAAGGATTTACTATAAACTCAACTACTAAAGTTGCTCATTTCGCTACGGCACCGTTAACTGGTACTTTATTTTTTATTTATTTTAAAACAGTATAATACACATGAAACGTATATTATTATTTTTATTAATCTTAGTTAGTGCATTATCATATGCTGGACAACCAAATGGTTTAATTGCAATAGGAAATGTATCAGGACTAAGTGCTGCATTAAATTTAAGACCAACGCTTACTACTGCTGATTCTAGATATAATCTGGTGGCAAACAATGTTGATTATAGAAACTATGTGTATAAAAAAGCTCAGGTAGATTCCATAATGGCTTTGGCTTCGAGATTAGCAAGCCCTACATTTACTGGTTCTACTAGTTTGACTACTATTGGAGATATTCAGTGTGGTGGAAGTTTTATAGTTAATGGAACATCTGGAATGATTCAGTCTTATCAAGTATATAATGTCGCTGCATCCTCAATGATACTTAAAGTCGGAGGGAGCAATGTAAATACAGTAAAGATAGCAAATGCTCAGACTGACTCGAAACCTTCTATATGGGAACAATTCGGAGATGCTACCAATAAAGCTTTAGTAATTAGAGGTGGGAATGGGGGAGCTCAGCTAGATAGATATACTCTATCTTCGACCCAGACATTAATAACAAATCAATTTATAGATGGGAGTGCATTAGTTCCATTATCAAATAGTATATTTGGAGTAAATAATGGATCATCAAATATATTTACAGTATTTCCAACAGTAGTAAATTCAGCAGTTCCATTGGCGTCTCCAAATCTTATAGATGGATATTCTACTACGGTTACAGCCAGTGGAACTACTACATTGGTTTTAGGAAGCGCATATCAACAATATTTTACTGGTACTCTAAATCAGACTATCGTTATGCCAGTAATCTCTACGCTATCTAATGGCTTCCAATATCTTATATCAAATACTGGGACTGGAACTTTAACAGTCCAATCTTCTGGTTTAAATACTATAGTAACATTAGTTGGTGGAACTTCTGCCGTGTTGACATGTGGAGATATAACACAGGGAACTGGAGCTTCCGCTTGGAGTGTAATATACTCTGGAGAGACTATTGCTGCCGGAAAGAAATTTTCTGTAAGCAATACCATGACATTGGCTGGAGTTGACGCCTCTACATACACGTTCCCTGGGGCATCGAAGACTATAGCGGCCAATGATGGCAGTAATCTTACAATTTCAGGTCAGGCGATTGGAGACATACTAGTAGCATCTTCCACCACGGCATACGGAAAATTAGCTGATGTTGCTACGGGCTCAGTATTGACATCGGGAGGCGCAGGAGTTGCTCCTACATGGAGTGCTTCGCCAGCTATGACAGCCCCCACTATTGCAACTACGGCAGCAATTGGAGCAACTACATCTGCTATAAACGGTTCATGGGCAAGATTATATTGTCAACCAATGTACGCCACGCCTACGGTACTTACTGCGGCAGCAACAATAACATGGACACCAACTGTTGGAACTAATATCTATACTCTGACCCCTACGTCAGCGACAACTATCAATATGGGAACAGTTCCTGCAGGATGTGTTGGCTCTGAAGTTATCTTAGCAATAACTACATCTGGAACAAATGCCTATGCAGTAACTTTTGGGACTAACTTAAAAAGTCAAGGTGTGCTAACAACCACTGCAACAAGTGGGCTAACATACTATTTAAAGTTTATAATTATGTCTACAACCTTAGTTGCAGAACAGGGAGCTAGACCAGTAGCAGAATAATATGAGAAATATAATTATATTATTAGCTCTTATAGCCTGTGCATTCGCGGTCAGATCACAGGTTTTATCTGTGAGTGGAAATCAATTTTATTATCCATCAACCCCCGTTATTACTCCAACCGTTGGCGCTGTTATAAATGGATATAATGTTATATCTAGCCCATCCTATACCACTTCGACTGCTATTGAATTGTTTACTGCAAATAGTAATACTATCATAGAAAATAAGACATTTAATAGTATGTCAAATCCTATAAAACTATGGGAATGTGGCAATATAACTATAAGAAATTGTAAATTCAAAAATATAACTGGAGCAGCTATATCTATCGAAAATGGTCAGACCGTAACTATATATGGGTGTGTATTTGACTCGTGTAGTAATGGCGTCAAGGTTAGTGCAAATGCTTCTAACGCGTTTAATGGAGGGATAAATTCGGGTATAACAGTACTACATAATTATTTTAAAAATACTATGGGTGGCTCTGTTGGCTACCATGCTGTTCAGCTAACTAGTTGCAATGGACCTGGAATAAAAGTGAACTACAATACTTTTGAGAATATTCATCTTCAATCCCACGTTGATGACATAGTATCTTGTTTTAATACGTATGGTAGCATTTCAGATTCTATTCAAGTAATAGGCAATTGGTTTAGAGGTGGAGATTATAATACTCCAAATCACACTGGAGGTGCAGTAACTATAGGTGATAATGGATCCTCGTATATTCACGTTAAGAATAATGTTATCATAAACGTAGTAGGAGGAGGAATAGGATTAGCAGGCGGCCATGATATAACTGTTGAAAATAATACGTTATATCAATCTCAAGCATTAGCTAATCCACTTAATCAGACAGATGGTCTTATAATGTATAATTTCGATGCTATCCCATCTTCTGCTACTTGTTATAGTAACACTATTCAGAATAACAGAGTATACTATTTAGATAGCAATGGGAACCCTAGGAATTATAATTACAATTCAGCAAATAAAAACTGTTTAGATGCTGCTGGAACGAGTACTAATGTCTCTGATCCAACACTAACTGAGTCAATACTTCCAGTCACAATAAACAATCTATACCACTATTAATATTAAGATAATGGAAACTAATACTATAGAAACAAAAAAAAATATATTTGATAGAATAGGAACTTCTATCTCAAACGCAATTGATTGGTTCTCTGGATTTTTCCAGGACCAAAGCGATAGAACGAGTAGCAAACGACTTGTACTATATACATTTACTTACTTTTTTTATTTAGAAGTAAAAGGAAATATAGATCATTCAACGGCAATCGATGGCAATATACTATGGGCTACTGTCGCTATTATAGCATTCTGTATTGGAGCTGTAACTTCTGAATTCTTTAAAAGTTTTACACCAAAACAAATTTAATATGAAAAAGTTTCAAGGAGAAGATATCTATTTTACTTTGAATTTTACTACTTCTGCTGGAAGTGATATTACTAGTTTTAATGATTTAGCAAATGTCATTGTATATGCATATACTAAAGAAGATAATATAGTTAAATTCTCCAGAGAAACCAAGGTTGGATATTCAACATTAACTCCGGTAGGTACAGATGGGATGGTATTAAAAGGTGTTATAACAAGTGCAAACACAAAATTAATGCTAGGTCAAATGATCTTAGATATAATGTGTATAAAAACAAACACAGATGGAGATGGTACTGAAAATATGATTCAAACGTCAATGTCAGGAGTATTTATAATGGAAAGTCTTATAAAAGACGAAGCTTAATAAGTAAAATATGCCTACTACACCAACATATGATAATATAGATTTTTCTATAAATACATCTATGGATATCACTAATTTATCTATAGATAATATTATATCTAATAATTCATTTTCTATAGATGTAGCAACAGATAATTTGCGTATTCCATTTTCTGTTGGGGTATCTTTATCTGATTTTACTATAAATATAGATCCGAATGAATTAGCATTTGATTTTTCAGTATCTGCTGAAATATCTGATTTTGGACTAGATGTGTATTTTGGTGGAACAAAAGGTGAAAAAGGTGATACTGGAAGTACGGGTCCAGTAGGTCCTATTGGTCCACAAGGCCCTCAAGGAATACAGGGACCAAAAGGTGATATTGGGAATCAAGGTCCTCAAGGGGTGCAAGGGGTTGTTGGTCCAAAAGGGGATAAGGGAGATGATGGATCTGATGGTACTGATGGGGAAAAAGGAGATAAAGGTGATCAAGGGCCTCAAGGTCCTGCCGGGACGACTGGAAATCCTGGCCCCAAAGGGGATAAGGGTGACCAGGGATTACAAGGCATACAAGGCATCCAAGGACCCCAGGGAGTGCAAGGAATCCCTGGGGATGCAGGGCAGTTAATAGATGATACTAAAACGGTACTAGACTATACCTGGAGCTCCTCAAAGATTGATTCAACTAAATTAAATACTTCTTTAAAAGGGACTGCGAATGGATTGGCTGAACTCGATTCTAATGGATTCGTAAAAAATACTCAGTTACCAAGCTATGTAGATGATGTATTAGAGGGTACCTGGATAAGTGGTAGCATATTTAATAATCCACTAGGAACTGCATATACGCCAGAATCTGGTAAAATATATGTAGATACTACTACTAATCTTACCTATAGATGGTCTGGCTCAATATATGTTTTGATAAGCACTTCTCTAGCGTTAGGAGAAACGTCTTCTACGGCATATAGAGGAGATAGAGGGAAGATTGCATACGATCATTCGCAGTTATTAACTGGAAATCCGCATAATACTACTAAGTCAGATGTTGGGCTATCGAACGTTCCTAATTTGTCATTTTCAGGGTCAAATACAGGTGATAATGCAGTAAATTCACTCTATAGTGGTTTGGTTTCAAATGCTACACATACAGGCGATGCAACAGGCTCGACCGCTTTGACTTTAGCAACTGTAAATTCAAATATAGGTACTTATAATAACATCACTATTAACGCTAAAGGCTTGGCGACGGCAGGAAGCAATGTTAGTTATTTAACTGGTATTACGAGTGGACAAGTTACAGCCGCTTTAGGCTATACCCCAATTCAGTTAACATCTTTGTCAAGTTCTGCCACTGGACTTACTTATACTAATACAACTGGGATTTTTAGCCTGACAATCGGTTACGCAATGCCGACTACTTCGAATATCTCAACTTGGAATGGACTGGTATCATTTCCGGGATTTGGCACATCGCATTCAACCGCTGCTTATGGGGATCATAATCATAGTGGAGTGTATGAACAAGCCTTCTCAAAAAACACAGCATTCAATAAGAACTTCGGCACAACTACAGGAACAGTTTTGGAAGGTCGCACCTTTGGTACGGCTGCGAATAGTGCTGTTGGAGATTTTCAACCGATAGAAAATCAAAGGCTATCGACAACAAATTCTCCATCATTCGGAACTATAACAGCAACAAGATTTAATTTACAAGATACGAATGATTTATTTTTTTCAAATTCATCTAATAATTGGAGCGTAAAAGTATCTGAATCTGAAAACAAATTGAATTTTATAGACAACCAATTTGGAGTGTCGAGATTATCATTCTCTACAAGCGCAGCAACATTTTCATCTACTGTAACAGCTACAAACTTTATTAAATCAGGGGGGACCTCTAGCCAGTTTCTAAAGGCCGATGGAAGCGTGGACTCAAATACGTATTTAACTACATCGTCTGGAAGTTCTAGTACTAGTTTCACTCCAACCTATTCTAATTTAGTAAACACATCTTCAATGTCTAGTCTGTATTCATATTATACTAGAATAGGCAATTTAGTTACAATATATATACTCGGAATAATGTCTACCTCGACTACGGCTGCAAAATCATTTGACATAACAATGCCAATAAGTACAATATCTACCTATGGAACTGGGAACCTGATATTTAATCAGAATATTGATTATTTTACCGAGGGAAATATATCGGCGAACAAAACCACATTCTATACGAATAATACATTTGAGTCTCCAAGTGGGGCTAGGTTTAATTTAATGTTTACTTATACTGTTCAATAATTATTAATAAAATGGATACTACTCCAACTAAAAAACAATCGGATAAAGTAAAATCAGATAATAACAATATGGATAATACTAACGCACTGAAACTTATTTCACAGGCAGCTGACTTGGCTGCTAGCAGGATAGCTAATGCTGCAGAATTAGCCACTAAAACACTGGCCACAGCGGCTGAAGAAGCTTTGAAAGTAACAAATACTAAAGGATCCGATGACCATGACTTGTTAATAGAGTTAAGGACTAGAATGGAGGGAATAAAACAAGATGTAAATGAAATAAAGACTGGGACTTCTACGCAAATAGATGACCACGAAAGACGTTTATTTCAATTAGAGAGATCTAAAACTAAGACTGATACTATGATAAGTATAGGTATAGTTCTTCTTGGTATACTAGCCTCCCTTATAATATATCACATAACCGGTACTAATATACCATTAAAATAAAATATTATGTCAATTTTCTTAAAATCGATATTATCTATTATTACTAACTTCTTTTCTGTTAATAAAATTAAGATAATAATATATTCTATATCTGCATTAATTGCTATAGTTGGTATATTTGGAATAAAAGCAGCATATAATAATTATAAAAAGACTAAAGTAGAACTTACGGCGTACAAGAATAATCAAATACAGTATGAGAACATAATAAGTAATAATACAAAGGATAAAAGGGTCCTAGAGCTAAGTAACAGCGATTTAAAGTACTCTAATGATAAATTGGTACATTCTATTGATTCTATAGGAAAGTTGCTTAAAAGGGCTGCAAATAAGCCTGGGGACGTATCATCGGGTATTACATCTCAGATTCACGATACTGCTGTTATTATTGTACCTGGAATTGACTCATGTGCTTTTGATACTACTATAGTCCATAATGAATTTACGAAGTCGAGAGTTATAGCAAAAAATAATGTTGTAAAAGAAATACTAGATGTAAACAATACTGAGTATTTATACGTTTACTCATCTAGGGAGTACGTAAATACATATAAAAGCTTCTTAGGTAGATTATTCCACTTAGACTGGCACAAAGTTACTTTAGATAGATACGATATAGAGAACACTAATAAGCTTATAAAGAACTCTGATATTAGGATAATTAAAGTAAGAGAGTAATATGATAGTTACTAAAAAAGACATATTAAAGGTCTGCAATAACAAGATCTCACAGCATACTATTGATATATTCTATCCTTTACTAGAAAAGTACATGGATGAGTATTCTATAAATACTAAAGATAGAGAAATCTTCTTTATTGCAAATATCCTTGTTGAGTCTGGGAGATTCTTTTATACTAAAGAATTAGCTTCTGGTAAGGCCTATGAAGGAAGAAAGGATCTAGGCAATACTACTCCTGGTGATGGCGTTAAGTATAAAGGTCGAGGGCTAATACAGATAACTGGAAAATCAAACTATATACAATTGTCTAAAGACTTTAATATAGATTTAGTAAACAACCCTGCACTATTAGAACAGCCGGACTTAGCAACTAGATCAGCTTGCTGGTTTTGGAATTCTAAAAAACTAAATAGGATAACTGATGCCGGTAATTTTACATTAGTATGCAAAAGAATAAATGGTGGTACTAATGGACTTAAAGATAGACAGTTTTACCACGATGAATTAGAAAAACTAGTAGCATAATATGATTACATTTAATACCCTAAATACGCTCATTGATGATATTATGCTCGAGAGCAGAAATAATAACATCGCCGAGTCTGAAAATTTAAGTCCAATCCAAGTTGAGCAATGGATAATTCAATATAGATCGTTTCTAATAAAGCAATCTATAGACAGAGGGGAATCCCCAGATGTTGCTCTGATCCAGTCTATATCTAATATACCGATGATACAAGATGATTCATCAATAGTTCATATAGATAATAGTAGGTGGACGGAGATTAGTTCAGTAAAGATACCAAAATTAGTTAATTTAAAAAGCAAAGATGCTATTATATCAATAATAGATGATTCTGGCAGACTAATACAATTTACTACCCAGTTAAGAGCTGAATTTCAGGGATACAGAAGGTGGACTAGCAATGATTATTCTGCATACCTAAAGAATAATAAACTATATATAACTGGACCAAATAAAATAGACTACGTTACTATAAATGGTATATTTGAGAATCCATCTGATGTACCTGGATACGAGACTGGCGACGAACCATATCCAATACCAGCTTCGATGCTCCCTACTATAAAAGAGCTTATAATGACTAAAGAAATGGATATTGTAGCCGTTACCGATAATACTAATGATGCTAGCAATGACGTTGAGAAATCTAATCTCACTGCTAGGGATTATAAAAAAATAGGACGTGGAATTAAGTAAACATAAATCTTATACATTGGATGATTATTTTAGGTCTTATTCTGATTATATAAAAGATAATATATTGTATAAAGTATCTAGAAAAAAATTCTACGCAATAGTTCAGGATTACTTTATATTCTTATCAAACGAATTAATCGATAAATCAAAAGAAATAAAACTTCCCGCTAGAATGGGAACTCTATGTGTTATAAAGAAAAAGCCAGCTAGATATGATAATAACTGTCTAAGGGTCGATTTCAATAGTACTAGAGAAGAGAATAAGACTATATTCCATATGAATGAGCATTCTGACGGATATAACTTTAGATTTCATTGGGCAAAAGGTGGAATGTTAGTAGAGAATAAGACAATGTACGAGTTAGTCATGTCCAGAGCAAATAAAAGGAGACTTGCTTACATGATAAAAGTAGAAAGAAAAGATTATATAGAAAAATAATATGACATACAAATTAGTATCCTGTAATCAGGTAATATCAAAGGTCATGGCCGACCTAGACATACAAAATGAGAGCATAAGAATATCTGATTGGATATCTTGGTGTGGGGAGGCCATAGAGAAAATCGGAGCTAAACCTCAATTAGAAACAAGAATATCTGGAGTAGACGATCCAAATGTTATAACATTAGTAAACTCTCAAGCCGCATTACCTAATAATCTATATAAATTAAATCAAGCAGTTTATTCTTTAAATGTCGATGGACCATGGGTCGAAATGAGAACGTCTACTAGTTCTTTCGGTGTTAATAATCCGAAGAGACTTGATACCGTTAATCTAAATCAAATAAGCGAAGAGTATATAAATAGAATAGGCGGAGTAAAGTACATAGTAAAGCCAGGGTTTATAGTCGTAAACATGCTTCATGGATATATAAAGTTAAGTTACGATGCATTAGCTTGTGACGATAATGGATATCCTATGATTCCAGACTTGGTTTCATATATGGAGGCCATATACTGGTACATAGTAATGAAATTGAAATATCCAGAGTACATGTCAGGTAAAATGAGAGAAAGCGTATATTATGATATACGTAGATCTTGGAATTTTTATTGCAAACAAGCCTACGGAGATATAATGATGCCTACCGTAGATGACATGGAATCTATAAAGAATACTTGGATGAAGATTATTCCGGAAAATAATTCTCATGGAAGTTTCTTTGAATTACTGGCTAATGAACAATATATAAGAAGCAATAATAGACGATAATATGGCTAGTACTATAGGAAAGAAAACAGTAAACACATTTAGTGGAGGAATGAATCTCGACACTGATAAGAGTTTACTAAAAAATAATCAATACAGATACGCTGAAAATGTCAGGGTCATAACTAATGAGGGAGCCAATACTGGTTCCCTATCTAATATAGAAGGAAATTCACTAATAAGTGGTCTTAATCTAAATAGCGGAGATACTATTATTGCTACTGATACCATTAGAAATTATGGTGTTATATTTACGTATAATTCTACTACTAATCTAAATAACATATATAGATTAGTTTTTGATATGAATAATCCAGGAGCCGCAATTTCATGTACGCCCCTTCTTGGTACTGATGGACTTGGAGTTTGGTTAGAGATGATCGGAACTATACCGATTAGTATAGTAACAAGATATGAAAACTCTGATAATATAAAAGTATATTACGCAGTGGAAGGTTCATTTATAAGGGTTATAAATATAGCAGAGTCCAATGATACGTCTAATAGACTGTTAACTTCGTCTACAATGGAAATAATTCCATCTGCAATATTAGATGCTCCTATAGTAGAATCTCTTAATAGTGGCAAATTAAATGCTGGTATCATACAGTACTGCTATCAATTAGTAGCATGGACAGGTGCTGAGACAGAGCTTAGTCCGATGAGTCCTATTATTCATCTTACTGATAGTACTATGGGTTCTAGTAATGCAGATTACATTGGTACAGACTTAGGAACCACTTATGGTAAGCCCAGTAGCAAGTCGGTTAGATTAAAAATAAACATACCTACTACTGGAATATTTAAGAGTGTGAAGTTAATTTCTGTATATTATTTTAATTATTCTGATGCTCCTATAATAACGGTAGTAAAAGACTCGCTAATACCTGTTAACTCCTCTGGATTCGTATACATAGAAGATGGAGGAACCGAAGCTTCTGGAGAGTTAACTCAGGCGGAATTACAGGCGATTGGAAGTACGATATTTAAAACTGCATTAATAGAAAGCAAGGATAATATTCTATTTGCTGCAAATACTATAGATGATACGTGGGATTTAGATTATGATACTAGAGCTTATCAATTTAATTTAAGTGGTACCACTAGATTGCACAATGCAGGTGGGAGTTATTTAGATTACTCTATATCTACTATCTCTACTATAGATCCAACATATGATTGTATTCACGATGAAATATATTCAAAAGATAGATATTCTGATTTATCATATATATACAATACATCTGGTAAACTGGGCGGTACCGGAGTTAATGTATCATACTTGTATACAAATACATACTTTATAGAGTCGTATGGTGATTTTTGGAATAAAAGAACTATAAGCACATCTGGAGGATACTCTGAGTCATGGGCTAATGATAAAGATAAATTTATTGACCAGAGAACCGCTAGGATTGGAGATAAATCTAGAAGTATATCTTCAGTAAAGACACTAAGCAGCGATGGGACTTCTAGTGATTTAAGTCTATCTAATTTAAATTTACCATCTCATACTGGATTTTTAAACTATTCTAATCCATACTTATCTAATAATTTCGCATCATATCAAAGAGATGAAATATATAGATTCGCTGCAGTATTTTATGATTCAAAAGGAAGAAGATCTCCAGCAAAATGGATTGCAGATATTAGATTTCCTGCCGGCTACATAGAATCAACAGGATGGGATGCTAGTATATTTGAAAATCCTGCCGAACTAAATTCTACCGTATATAACAATACTTTACTGAACTATCAAGAACTATTAGTTAAACCGCTTGGAATAACATTTAGTTTTACTAGTATTCCTGAGTATATAACAAAAATAGAAATAGTAAGAGCAAAGAGGGATATAAATAATAAAACGGTATATGCTCAAGGCGTTGTCCAAAAAGTTGGAACATATAGAAATCATAAGGCTTCTAGTACTAGCGGCACTGTATATGATATAACTAATTCTGGGCTTATAAATTCATTAAGACCACATCCGGTTATCTCTATGGGGCATTCCTTATCTGTTTGTGCCCCAGTATATAATAAAGTATCAGATAGAATTGGAATAACAGATGTTGATGCTACAGCGTTTGATGCTTATAATGGAACGATAGATGCTACCGATGCCCCATATAATAACAATGATGCATCCATAACTACTAGATTGTATACTACCGATTCAGTATTTCCATACTTTTATAATAAAAACTATTTACTATTTGTTAATCCAGAGACATCGTTCTATGGGGTTGATTTCGTATCTCAATTAAAAGATATTACTACTAAGCCTACTTTGGATATAGTAGATTTAATATATCCTATATCTACTCCTCCAGTAATAGGCATAACTACTTCGGCATTTGGTACTGCATATTTAGGTGACACAGCTCATAATGCAATGCAGTTTTACCCAAATAGTACTAGTATTAGATATGCAACCGGTATGTATCTTGGTGCCGATGTAAATACTAAAACATATCCAAATGACTTTACTGTAGCTGATAATAAGCCTTTTATAACGAATGGATTCGCTGGAACATACTATAAAGTTATTTCTGGATTAAGTACCGATAAAGCGGTAAGAGATAATCAAATTGCACCTGTAATAGATGAATTTGATATAGTTCCACAAAATATAGTTGGAACATGGAGTGAGTTGAAGTTCAGAACATACATATCTCTAGGTGGTATTATATACAAACCAGATGCTGGAGCTGCATATAATCATGGGATAAATGGAGCGTATTCAGATATGAATCCGTCTGCTCCTGCAGTTTTAATTGATTCTGCTAACGATAATTCTAGAGAGGGATTTACATTTAAGTACTTTGGTAGATATTTTAAAGTGAAATCAGGGTCGTCTTTAGGCGGTACTTCTATAGAATTAATTACTCAAAATACAAACAATTACACTGACATAACTACTACTTCAATAGATTCCCTATCAAATAGCGGGATGAAGTTAAGTAGTACTATTACTGAATTTGAGTACTCTGACGATATAGATATTTCGTCTGCCACTATTGGGGATTTTATGAAAGATATACCAGCATCTAAATATGTAACTATTGGAGGAAAACAATATCTTAATTTTACAATTCCAGTTAATCATGGGGATGGTGCTCCAGATCAATGGGAATTTGCAAATGCAATATCTAAATCAAAATCAATGGGCACTCATGGTAGTGGTATTGTGTTAAATTTAGAGGATTCTGAGCAATTGCCATCAATATCATATATAGATCAGAAAAGAAAGAAGTACTTAAGTTCAGAAATATACGCAGGTTATGAAACTTTAGACAAGATAATATCATCTGGTATGTCTACGTTTGTAACTAACTTTAAAGTAATGAATGCGTCTATATACGGAGGAGCTTCACTAATAGATAGACAGTTTACTGAATATATTTCTACAGGAACATATATAGATGTCGCTAGTGGATCTGCATCTGGAGTAGTATTTGGAGGAGACACGTATATAGGCATATTCGATTATACCATAACACATGCTACTGATCCAATGGTAGATGGAAGTGGAAATTTAAAAGTAAACAGAGAGGGTATATTATATAATCAAATAAGAAATATAGGGTCTTTACTTCCACTTGAGTCTTCAATAAACATGCACTTAGCCTCTACTAAATCATTTGTATCTGGCGGATATAACTTTGCAATACAAAAGAATGCTGGACTATGGGCTCCAGGCGCTAGTGCTGGAAGTAAGTGGACATATTCTCAAAAGTATCCACAATTTCTATACAATTCTGGATACTCGTCTGAAAATTCTGGAATAGGTTATGTGTCTAAGCTAATATTAAGCACTGAGAATCTGTCATTTGATTGTAGGGTATGGTCTTCTCAAGTTAAGACAAATGGAGAATTATATGATAATTGGTCCATGTTTAAGGCCGCTAACAGAATTGATGTAGAAACTGAATATGGGAAAATAACTAGACTTAAAAGATTTCAAAGCAAATTATATTTTTGGCAAGAGAATGCATTTGGCGTTTTGTCTGTAAATGAAAGAGCGTTGATAAATAATGGCAGTGCTAGTCAATTATCACTCGGTACTGGGGGCATACTTTCTAGGTTTGATTATATATCCAGCAATAATGGAATGAAAATGAATACATTTGGAAATCTATCTACATCTAATTCTGGAATATATTGGTTTGATCATTATAGAAATGAATTATGTACGTACAAACAAGGAATTGAACCATTATCAAAAATAAAAGGAATTCAGACTGCACTTAATAGAAGTAAAGACTCTATTACTGATTTCATTCCGATGATATATGATGCAAAATACAATGAGATAATATTAACGTTAAATGGACTTGAAGACGCATCTTCTATAAACTAAATGAATACATTAAATTACTCCGAAATAACACAATCATTTGGATCTTTTCTATCATATAATCCAAAATGGTATTTAAACTTTGGTAACCACTATTACTCAATTAGTGATGATAATAAATTGCTGTTGCACAATTCATTAGAAAATGCGAATTATCTCAAGGGAGATCTAGCTAGCTACTCAAAATCATACATTAAATTTATAGTAAGCGATGATTATCAACTTACTAAAGTTTTTGACAACGTATTATATTCGGCAGATTTTACTAACTTAAATAATTTTACTTCTATATTTTTTAGAACTAAAACTCAATTAAGTTCAAATGTAATAACACCTCCTACTAGTATAACGACTACGTCTCAATCAATTAAATATGGTAGATTATATAGTTGGTATGCAGCATCTGATAGTAGAGGATTGGCTCCGGTAGGATGGCACATTCCAACCAAAGCCGAATGGCAGACCCTACTAGACTACGCTGGTGGTATAGACATTGCTGGTGGAAAGTTGAAAAGATCAGGAACTGACTATTGGCATACTCCTAATGTTGGTGCTACAAATGATTATGGATTTAATGCACTCCCAAGTGGTTTATTAGAATACGATGGAACAACAAGTGGATATTTAGGATCTTGGACTCAGTTTTGGACATCAACTACACAAACTACAGATACTATATATGATTTATATATATACGGTTATACTGCAGCAGCTAGATTTGATTCATATAATTTTACAACAAACAAAGTTGGACTATCTATAAGGCTAATCAAGGACGATAGTGTTAATAGTGGAGATATAGTAATAGATGGGGACACGTACAATGCAGTGACGATAGGAACTCAGGTATGGCTTAAACAGAACTTAGCGACTAGTCATTATAGAAATGGGGATGCTATTGGTTCTGATTTCAGTGGAACATCCGGAGCTGTAACTGCGTATAATGGCGATGAGTCTAATGTGTATTTAACTACGATAACAACAATAACTACTGGAGCTGTATCAAATATAACATTAAGAGAAGATACGTATAAATTTGCTATTCCTAGAAATAATGTACAGTCTACGCTTAGTATAAAATATGGTAGACTATATAATTGGTATGCAGCAACTAACTCAAGAGGGTTAGCTCCAACTGGATGGCATGTGGCTACAAAAGATGACTGGCAGACATTATTTGCTCATTGTGGTGGAACATCTCTAGCTGGAGGAAGATTAAAAGAATCTGGAGTGTCTCATTGGCTAACCCCAGATACTGGAGCGACTGATCAGTATGGATTTTCTGCATTACCCGGTGGGTGTTGGTCTGGTGGGTATTTTGACATAAACCAATATGCGCATTTTATAAGTTCTACATATGATACACATGTTTATATCCCAAAATTCCTATACAATAGTCCCGAGATTGACGAATCCAGTATTGGTGACAGGGCGATGCTCTTGGGGTCAGTTAGACTCGTAAAAGATAACTCTATCAATGATGGAGACGTAACTATAGACGGATTGACTTATAATCCAGTAGTAATAGGGACTCAAATCTGGCTTAAACAGAATTTGTCAACAAGAATATATAATGATGGAACTCCAATAGGTACTGATTTTTATAGTACAAATGGCGCAGTAGCGGTGTATAACAATGACCCAACGTACGAGGGGACTCCAATAATATCAAGATTTCAGGATAGAATGCGTGGAAAGTATTTAATATGTAATTACGAATTTAATAATTCAGAAGGTAATTTCTTTACATTACCATATATAGAAACAACTTATAGATATTCAATGATTTAAAGATGAATAAAATTAATAAAAATATGAAGCCTAAAGTTGCTTCTAAAAGTAAATTACCAAAGTTTGATAATGGTGGAGAGTTTAAAGGGCAGGATCTGCCAAACGTTACTGTTTCAATGAAAAGACCAGTAAAAATGGTTCCAGTATATGATTATAATGGAGCATATATAGATAGTACTGGCAGGCAAATTCCTATTACATCCAGTGAATTTCATAAGCAGATACAATTAAACCCTAAGTTTGGTACTGGGTTTGAGGCTGGAGAGCCAATTCTAGAATCAAAGAAAATGGTTCCAGCAGACAAACTTCCTTCTTATGATGATGGAACTGATACTACAAAAGGAGGAATAAATCTTTTAGATCCATCGGCTGTATCTGCATATGGAGGTATAGCCACTGGCATTGGAGGTTTACTAAAGAATTCTGATGCAACTAGTGCCGGTAGTTATGCTGGTAATATTCTTGGAGATGCGGGTAAATATGCATCTATGGGAGCGGCATTGGGTCCATGGGGAGCAGCCGGAGGTGCTGTGGTAGGAGGAGTTATGGGATTGCTTGACTCAGATAGGGCCGCTGCCGCTCAGAGGAGCGCTGAGAGGAAGGCAAAGATAAATTCAATCATATCTACTAATAACAATATATCTAATCAAATACAAGCTCAGAATGACCTATCAACACAAGTCAACCCTAGAGTTCCTGGATTAAATAAAGGGGCGTCATCATTTAGTGGTACATTGCCAGGATTGATAGGATTAACTAAAAGAGAGAATTATAATAAGGGAGTAGTTTCAACGCCTAGACCAAATGCTATGGTGGCTAAAGAAGAAGGTATTAGAGATGGACTTACTGGGCAAATATCAACTGTTCCGGGACAATACAGTCCATCAAACCCAGATACGGTTCCCGCAGTATTAACTCCAGGCTCCTCGGTGTATTCTAAAAATAAGGAACAAGTACTCCCTGGAGGTAAAAGTACTCCGGCTGATATAGTTGCCAAACTAGAGAAGGTACAAAATCATAGTAATGAGATATTAAATCCAAAACAAGGAGATGATAGAAGAAGTAAATTAGATATACTTACTGCCAAGTTAAATCAAAGAAATATACAAAAACAGTCAGAGAATTTAAATCAATTTAATTCATTAATAAATCCTCAGCCTCAAGTTCCTACGCCTAATCAAATACCTCAACCCCAGGCAATAATTCCTGGTCAACAACTTCCAAATATGTCATATGGAGCAAATAAAAAGTTGCCCAGATATGATATGGGAGATCCAAAAATTGATACCTGGGACCATCCAGGAATAGCTACTCAAGAAGAGATGGATGCCCATCCAAATGTTATATGGAAAAATGGGTACGCGATGAGCATTAAAACCCCTGGCCAGTATACTCCTACAGTGAAGGCTACTCAACCAATAACTAATCCTCAACAGACGTTAAACAATCCTGCTGTTCAAACTCCTATTTCCACTCCGGTGACCCCTCAGGTTACTCCGGCTCAAAGCCAACAGCCAACTCAACAGCAGTCTATAAATCCTGCATCAAAAGTAGTTAGTGAAACTAGAAATAATGCAATGTCTGGACAAACGTATGGGGCTGGAACAGGCAATATTGTTACTCCATCTGGAC
>Ga0302271_10000053_pt1 | contig 90824 bp, 42 predicted proteins | sample III_Bog_N1_1_FD_198767 | JGI IMG/M metagenome (GOLD analysis project Ga0302271, IMG submission 198767) | Peat permafrost microbial communities from Stordalen Mire near Abisko, Sweden - III_Bog_N1_1 | ecosystem: Environmental > Terrestrial > Soil > Wetlands > Peat | place: Sweden: Abisko...
TTCAGGTATGTTTCCAAGTTGTTTCTGCTTTGATTTCAAGTACTAATGACAGTACCTCAGATAAAGTGTATACACCTCCAGAAGATTATCATTTATGAGTTAATCCTGTTAAAGTCCTTTTAAATCCTCAAGCGAAAGAGAAATAGAAAATGCTTCAACTTTCACAGGGAGACTTTAAAGATTTGATTTAAGCAAATCCTCGTAAGCAGGCAGCTAATAATGTTTCAAGATTTTATCACCTTCTTTTTAAAAATAATCTAAAGGCAATTTCAAAAAAAACTCTTTCACTTGGTTGATTGAAAAAGTCAGCAGACTATCAAGCTTTGCTCTTTTTGCTTGTAATTTCTGTTTGACGTCGGTTTCCATGTTTTGTCTAAACTCAGCAATAGTTTTTTTAATTTAATAAGATGCTTTATACATTTTATCGATCTAATCTGATTAAACTTGAGAAAAGAACAAATCGATATCAGTCGTTCGATATGTCTTGCTTTAGTCTGAGAAGAACTCAGGTCCTCCACGCTGGTACCTATCAAACCTTGGAGCACCATCATCGAATTATTCAAATAAAATACCATCTTTTTTGTTTTGGCTTGCGTTTCTATTGAAACCATTTGGATCAGGATAATTAAAAGGATTTTTGTTCTTCATCTATTAGAATTAGTTACTACTCGACTGATTGGGTTTATCTAAATTACCATTTTCTTTATTATTATTATTATTAATCTGATTCAATAAATTTTGAAGAACATCGAACCAACTTAAGTTGATTTGCTGAGTGCTTTGTTCAAATTATTATCCTAATCTGTCAAAGGTTGCTAATTCATTTTGGATCTGACCTATTTCTTATATTTTATTTTGTAAGGTTGCTTTACTCTTATTGAATATCGAGAAAGTTGAGTTGTTAAGGCTCTCATTACGTTTTTAGCAACTTTCAAGATGATCTGTAGCATAACTGATTTCTTATTGCTGACTAGCGGTGATACTGGTTTTGTCTAGATTTATTTGATATCGCTTGTTTTCTTATGTGTCTACTCTACTTTCAATGAGACCCATCAACTAAGCGTACTGGTGATTGCATTTCTTTGGAGATGTCTTTACCTTGACTATCCCAAGAGCATCTTTCAGTGAATCACCTAAAAACGTGCTTTTCTTTTGACCTTTTTGTTGTTATAATGTACTTTGTCCGGTTTGAGTCTTTTAGAGATTCGCTCCATCTTGTCGTTGTTAATTACTTAAGAATTTTTGCCCAAACAGAACCGGATTGTTCTTGCACCAATCCACCTAGAATTATTATTGATTCATTTCTCTCTTTTTCTTTTTTGCGTGGCTTAAAGAGTTATTTTATTATTTTATTTGTTTGTTTGATTGTTTTTCCTTCTCTCACTCTTTTCCACCTCTTGTATATTTCGTGATAATATTCTAACTATTGATTTTATTTCAACTTTACTTGTGAGATAATGCTCTTTTTTCGTACACAAAGGAATCTTTCCAAATTCAAAGAAGAAGAATAGACACTCTAAAATACATTTAATAAAATCACCGCCTTTTAAGTTGTGCCAAAAGATGATCATTTTGAGTTTTAAAAATTAGAAAAATCTTACATTTAAAATCATTAAATACCTTTTTTTCTACATAGAAATCAAAAAAAACCTCAAGATTTAGTTTGAAAATTCTTACAATCGCGGGGGATAACATCAATCTCATATTGAATATGAAACACTAACAAATAAAGTACTCCTTCATTTAAAAAAAAGATATTTACAAAATTATATAATATTGTTATTCAAAAAAGAAAAGAGGAAAATGGATGAAATCTATTTTGATTTCAACAAAATTTACGTGGCAAAGCCAAATTAATTCATGGGAGACTATGATTGACCTTAAGAAGAGCTATTTTTATCTGTTTTTGAAATGGGTCAAGATAATAGTTTTCTTATTCAAAATTTTTCATTTCCTCCTTGAGCTAAGTAACTTTAATCCCAAGAAATCTAAGGATAATAGTATTGCTATTAAGCTTATTGGATTTAGCAAGCTAACTACTATCCATATGCTGATTCATAGATTGAAGCAGGAGTATGAGTGATAAATTAAGCTGAGTTCATCAGAGGGAAGGAACTAAAATTTTATTATTAACCAAGCATAACATTTCCAAGGTATCCTTAATCGAAGAGAGAGTTCGTGAAAGAAAGGGATGGAATGCCAGTCGCTGAGAGAGGAGTGTTCTAATTAAAAAAAGTCGTAGAATTCCCTCCTTACGCATAAGAAGTAGAATTGCATGTGCTGCCATGAAATCTACCAAAAGTAGTTGAAGTCATTGCACTTCTTGATCCCATAAAACACGCAGGAGTATCTTATTAATGAGATATTTTCTCAAAATATGTTCCATCATCGAATGATTTTATAATCCCTGATTGAATTCCGCTTGGATCTTATTACTCGTCTAAATTGTCAGTTGATTAAATTTTATCGAGGAAGTTCAAGCTACTCTTCTGAAGGCGAGTTTGAAGATGATGAGACATAGAAGTGTGATTAAAATTATTTCTACTCTCATTTTCTAAACTCTGAAGTGGATCATAATCATATTTTCGTTATTTTCTACCTTACGTTTCACTTCTGAAGGGGATAATTTCCTGTTACTCCTCTTATTCCTCGAAGAATGAGACCCTACTGCTTGAGAACTTGAAAACATACATCCAATTGATGAAAAGCTGCAATATGTAATAAGCATTTTTCATGCCTTCTTCATGTGGACCTAAAAGATTTAGTTCATTTACGTTTGCCACTGAATTTTCAAAATAACTGGGGAGAAAATCTGTAATAAATGTATTGGCGAATTCTGCAATGAGTTCACCACTATTTTGACTACAAAATTCACTTGATTCTCCAATTTTTTAAGTCTTTTCCTCTGATTCTTCAAGTTGTAAGTGCTCCTCTTCAATTTTAATTTGCTTTTTTAATTCACTTGGGCTCTTCATCTATTCTTCATCTTCAAATGTACTCTCCTTATTCAATTTCATTTCCTTTTAGCTTATTAAATTCTTCTGAACCTAAGGAAGAGGACTTGCACAGGTATCGTCAGCTTTTTCATTCAAACATTTTCTTAAAAGTGTAAGAAAAACTAAGATTTCTGTAAATCCTGTTGGGCAGATGAGTTTGCTAACATTAATGATAAAAATAGAAATAATCCTATTTATGCTAGTAAGCCTCAAATCTCGAGTGAAATCATAGACATCAAGGATGCTCATATCATTATCCTCCTCCTTTTCAGCCTATGTAATACTATTATATGGAGAAAAAGCAAATTACTCATCAGATTGATCTTTTTTTCTATTATTTGCTTTTTCATTATTTCCTTTTAGATCAAAAGGACTGTCTTTCTCAGAGACAGTATCATTTGTTAGTTATTTCCCATTTGATGGTGTATCAGATTTATCTGTATTATCTTAATTGACAGTAGAAGATAGCTAATTTTATGTTTTAAGTTGATTTATTAAGCTTTCAAGCTACTGTAAGACTCCAAAATAATCTGTTCCATTTTTAAAGAAATGTCGAGGAAAAACATCAAGTATCCAATCATATGGCTCCAATGTATTCTCAATTTTCTATTCAAAACACAATAGATAAAGAATTACTTAATTAAATCCCAAATCTTAAAAAGAAATGACTCAGTTTTTTTTTGCGATTTAAAAACCTCGCTACTTCCCCATTAAATAAAATTTATTTAAGTAAATAAATTTATTGCCTCTTCGTATCGCTAATTCAAATTCCCGTTTATTTGATATCTTTCATAATACCCATTGATTTTATTGTTCTTCCCTTGTCATTCATGCATGCATTCTCGATTTCACGATATTTTTGGTTCTCAAAAACAAATCATTTAAACATGATTTGTTATTATGATTTTTACCTAAAACGATGATGAATCCTTTATGTTTTTCATAAAAAACTAAGAAATATCACTATAAACTGAAGCAGCATTAAGATCAGCCATTCGATGAGTACGACCTTTATTTTGTCCAGTGCTTTGACTTGAATCCTTCTGTTTTACCAAAAAAAGATTTAAATTCCCAATAATCTCCTCATAACAAAAAAGATAAATCAAAGAATTAGTTGAAATTAATCTATGGGATTCATTCATTATTGGAAAGTTAAAAATTGAAGATTATATCTAAAAAAATTTGAAAACAAGATGAGTTACACAACAATAACTATCTCTTAATTCTCACTTATGCCATCAATGAATTAACTTACCTTTTGATTGTTACTTTTTGTTGAAACCTAAGATGTAGCAGTTTAATAAATGCCTTCGTGTTTTTACTTTACATGAGTGTAAAGAGCAGCTGCGCTTAAGTATGATTTTCCACAGCCACATGCATGCGCTCTCTTGTGATTATCCATCTTGGTTCTTCGCTACTTCTGCTGCTATTAAGGCTGTAAAAGTTATTATTATTGTTTGTCTTGGAAATTATCTCTGAAATCAACACTTTCTTCAATTTCTGCTGAGCTCATGTGTTCATTTTTTAAATGATTCATTTTTGAACAGTTATTCTTCGTGAACAGATTCTTTTTCAGTTAGTTCCAAGAGCTGAGATGATAATGATTCCCTGTATGTGTTAGAGTCACTTCACGCGAACAAGAGATTGGGTTGAAAATTATGGAGACAAACTGCACTTATTGTAAAAACTTGTTGTTTTTGTATTTACTGTTTTTAACTTTATCTTTGTGTTTAATTAACAAGATCCTCATTTTGGTATGACTTCAATAAAAACATCATCATCTCCCCAGATGAAAGTTAAATTGATTAATCGCTCTCTCTCCTCCTCGAATCGACTAAGTATCCCTTTTATCTTATCTGAAGTTAAGCTATTTCCATTCAAAACGGAAAGTATTGCTTTCTTACCAATCAATATTTCCTTCAAATCGAAATACCATTAAAATTCAAATCAAATTACAATTTAATTGATGATTATGTGATTTTTCGCTGAGAATGCTATTTCATAGATTTTTAAGAATTTTTTTCGAAAATTCAGCTAAATTTATTCACGATTCGAGCGCCTGAATAATTTGAATCACACTAGGATTATCGAATGAAATATCATCTCTGCAAGGAATCTAAGTATCAACCAGTAAGAGCGATCTTTATTTTATCATTTATTCATTTGTGTTATTGATTAATTTAGACTGAAATAATTTATATCTCTGATAGGACTAATGCTAATTTTATTGAGAAATTTTGAGTTATTACAGCCAAAAAGCAAAGTCAGGAAATATGAAGAAAAAAAGTAGATTTCTTAATAAGAATAACCAAAATTAAAATCACTTAACATTTTATTTAAATTCTTCTCAAAAACAAAAGGCTTATGAATTATTTCATTTCAAAGAATTCTACCAGTTGCCGAAACATTTATTAGTTTTATATGCGCTTTTGGAGAATACTTTTTATCTGTGAAATATGCTTGATATTCATTCAAATTATATCAGGAGTACTAAACGCGAATTGCAGCTATTGATTTAAGGAAAAGATTGAAGAAAACAAAGACATGGGTGCTGTTCGATAAATTAGTGAAATAATCCTGCTAACTAGCTTTGGTGTGTTCGCAATTCTTAGTTGGAGTGGATGCACTGACAATGAGCAGAGAATCATGGTAGGAATGATTGTCGCTCTGTTAGTTGGTTTGACTCGCTGCTGCGTTATTTTCAGACCCTGTTTTCATTCGTCGAGATTTGATTTTCATATCACTGTCCTCTTCTCTACAATCCTCTTTATCAACTCTCATGATGCTAAAATTAATCTGCAGTTACTTTCTCAGTATTTTCACAGTCTTCCATTCTTCATGACTCTTACTTATTCAACATTCTTCTCAGTTCTTATGTGCAATATCCTTCATTATTTAGTGGTTATCTTAGCAATGGCTCTCGCTGGAGCACTCAATCTTGTTAGAATATGGCTTTCTTCTGATTCCATGGTAAGCGGTGAAGGGCTGACATAACTTGAATTCGATACATTACCTAAAAAAATCATAACTGAAGAGTTACCTGCAGAACAATGTTCAGCTTAGCATGATTGTGCAATTTGCCTTTCTGGATTTCTCCCAGGTGAAACATAAATCTCTATTGTGCAATGCAATCACATATTTCACACAGAATGCATCAAAATTTGGTTTAAAAACAGCGTGTTATGTCCGTACTGTAGGAGCGATGTAAGAAAGTGTCTTCAGAGGATAAAATTCTAAAAGCAGATCTTATTTCATTAGGGGAATTCTTTCCTTGATGCGATTCTTGAATAAGCTGAGCCTTCTTTTAACTTAGAAGAATTTATTGATGAAAATAATCTCAGGGAAATGCCACAATAGAATAATTTAAATGAAGGATAATAAGTAGTAATCGATGGAGCTAACGAACAAATGAATAACGCATAGAGATTAATCAATAGACCAGAAGGATTGCATAATCAAGAAGGGTAATGAAACAATTTGTAATTAAGTATTCAGAGATTTGATAAAAAAATAACGAAGTCTTAATAATTGTTCTAACTTACTTTAAGTCTCTCTTTTATGAAGAGCAGTTGAAATAACCTAGAGTTAGCTAGCTTTCTTGTCAAATATTTCAATAAATTATTTTCCATTTATTTTTATGCAATCTCTATTCCTGTATTTTGTATGCTAACCTCAAAGTTAAAATATTAAAGAGTCTGAGAGAAAGTCAAGAGAATAAACAAAAAAGAAAGCATTTTACAAAGTTAAAACAATTAATAAAATGAATAACAAAAATAATCAAAATAACTCAATTGTTTTTTCTAATTTTAGCACCTAAAGGGCTAGCATTGATATTGTTGTATCCTTTGATTTAAGAAATATGTCTTGAATTATTATAAAACATTAGGATTCTTTGAAAAGTTACAGATAATGATTTGGTTCTTGATGCAATGAGCAGCAGCATACAATCATTTTATGAACTGCATGAAGGAATTACGCAGTAACTTGATGAAAGACATATCCTTCAGTAAAATGTTATGATATTTTACTTAAAACTCCAGATTCTAAGAACATTATTATCTGCTGCTCATCGAAGCTACTAATAATATTAATAAGAGTTCTGATAATCTCTAAGCGAACCTCTTCAGATGTTTCATTTTCTAATTGATTTTACAAAAATTTAAGTACTTTCATGTCAATTATTTGAATATCTTTGAAGTCTCCTTCTAAAATGATATTAATCAACGCATAAGCTTCTATTTTAACTTGTTTGTCAGGATATTGAAGTAACTCTAGAAGGGGAGGTAAGATATTCTCGTCCAATAGTTTCTGTTAAAGATGTTTGTTTTCTGTTGATAAATTTCGAAGACAGTGCATCACAAAAAGCAAAAGATCCTTATTATCCATAAATTCCTATTTTTCTTTCAGATAGCTGATCAGAACAATATGAATTCTTGAGTTGCACATGTCTTCTATTACTTACTGATTTTTGGTCTCGCTAATATGAGATATTATTCTTGCACTCATGAGAAGATCCTCTGGTTTTCCTTTGAAGTTAGAATCACTTGAAGGTAAAGATAATTAGAGTAGTGTCAAGATATATGGAATGCATATTTTGCACTAATCAAAAAATGATTGGACAATTTGCAAAGATTGAGTGAGAGAAAATAATACAAGAATCAAGGAACTCCTAAAACTTCTAGATATCTGAATTGTGAAGAAATAGCAAAGATCTTCGAAAAGTTAAGGGTTTAAGATGAATAAATTGCCTATTTCTCTACTTGTTTGATTATTTTGAAGAACATTGTTAAGTATCTAAATCGCTCCCTCTGCAATAGCAATTTCTCTTGTGTTGAGAATTTTCATTATGGAAGGGAGTAGATCTGCTTTTATCAGCATCTCAATATGATATTAGCTATTTGTTGTAAAACTTGCGATGATTTAGGATGAAAGAACCCTCTATTTATTAGAACCAGTATTTAATAAGGAAAGAACCATTATTGGAAGATTTGAAGATGAAGAACTAGATATTATCTAACTTGAATATGTTAATAAAAGCTTTGAAATTTGAGTGAGCACTTAACAAATACTGGAATCATCAAGGGAATTAATCTTCTCTTAAAGCCTATCTTCTAACTATTAGAAGCTGATCGATGGTTCTGAAATTGTTTACTGAGGGATTAAGTTGAAATGTTAAGCATAATTATTATTGGGTAGATTATTGAAATGCTCGTTCTGATGGTATAAACTCCTCTTATTCTACATTATCTGGTTGTTTCTCTTCCTCCTGATTTCTACTCTAAATTAGTTTTTTTTCTATTAAACCAAAGTAGCAACTTTCTCATCTAGCAGTTCCATTTCTTTTTTCTTATGTGTTTTTAGTGTTTTTGATCAGATTAAATCTTGCTAATTGCGTTGTGCTTGGAAATATCATCAAGTTTCAATTTCTTAATTAAAAGTACCCAAATGCACATATTTTCTCACTTTTTTCCGCCAAATCTGCTCTTTTTCTTATCACAAAGGCAATCAATGTTTTTATTTAGAAGCAATATTAAAAGATTTAATTTTCAACAAGCATAAATAAATTAATAGCAAAATTATTTTACAATAACTCATTAATAAAAAAGATTTTTTGTCTGTAAATAGTAAAATTAATCGAAAATGAATAAATGTAAACACACAATCGCATTTGATTCAAAAAACATAAAAAATCGAATACGAATTAAAATCCTTACTCAAGCTTTAAAGTAAGTAGTTCATTCTAATAGCCCTAATCCACATGAATTCTTTTAAAAGAGCAGATCATATTTTTAGCGAGTATTAAAAAATGTTGCTTTTCCGTTTGCGAGAAAAAGCAAAAGTAGCACGAGCAAGATTAAAATTTTGAAAATTAGGTAGAAATCGGATAATGAATTTTTTCATTTCAATGAATCCATTAGATCTCCATAGACATTCTAAATCTAAGTAATAAGAGGCACATTCATACTTGCAGCTGTCTTAAAGGTTTCATGATTGTGACTATCAATGATCTACTATAAGTTTGAGAACAAAGAATCACAATGTATGTCAAACAACCTTGCAATGTGAATAGGATAATTAGGATCTCTATCTCTAAGTAGATATTTCACCCTAATCTCTCGCATATCACTGATTGGTTTGTAAATGCATTCTCTAATGATCTAATCAAATCTCGATAATTAATCCACAACAAAGGAATTCAAATATTAAAGGCTAATTTAGCTCTAAAATAGCAAGACTCTTAAGAGATTGTTCATTTTATTAAGGGCGTCCATATCTAAGCCAACACATTCTCTAATTCTACTGAGTACCCCTGATTATTATTTCATAAATTTCTTACTTTGATCTCCTGTAAAAAGAGAAGAAATGTAGCTCTCCACAGCTGAACTATTCTTGTATTTATGAATCAACTACCCTCTATCTACTTAGATCTAATGAAGAAATTCAAATAGCCTCCCGTTAAATAGGATATTTTCAATCATTGAAGTCTCAAATCCACCAATTTTTTCTCTAACATTTCGCAGAGCTTCATTGCGAATCTCTTCGTTGCTCCTAACAATCTCACATTGATTTTCCTCCAGAGAGATATTCATACCGCATTTTAGACATATTTCTATGAGTTGCCTTAAGTACATTGCCACTTCAGCTGATTCCTTTTAGTACAAATTCAAATATAAAAATAAATTCATACAATAATCAACATAATTGTCTCCCAAAAATTGCATTTTGAATCAATACTTTGCTAGGTTTTTCAAGAGTCTTGAAGAGTGTTAAACTTGAATTATGAACCTTATTTGCAGTCGACTCGAGCTCAATCATTAGCGTTTATTTTGATATTTCTGTTCCTGAAGATGTAACATATTCTTTAAGAATATTTTATGATAAATTGAAGGAGGACTACCCAAGGAGCGAATTGAATTTCTTCCGTAGATTAACCACAGCAAGTTACTGCATTTCCATTTTATTTTATACTCTTTAAGGAAGTGCACCATCATTGTTGTTACAAACACTCTCAAGAACAGACTCAAGACTATTCAGCTGATACTCAATTTCTGCTTAAATAGTCCTGTTGTTTTTAATAATTTTCGTGAGATGTTGAATGTGATACCGTTGCTTGATCATTTAACTGCGAAGAAGGTAATTCCTGTGCTCTTAGAAATTATCTTATATCTTGAGAAGATGTTAGGAAATTATCGATTACTTCTCTTGAAGTTTAGCATTCAATTCAGCTTTTTCTGCTTCTAGCTGATTTATCTTTGCTTTGAGTCTCTTTTATTCCATCTTTTCCTCTTTTATTTTGACTGATTATTCATAGTTTTCTCTTCTCGCATTAGTTAATTCCTCTTTCAGTTTCTCTAATTCTTCTTTGAGTTTATCGCTTTCACTCTTATTCTTGCTCATATTGGTTCTTGCTTTTTATTCATCGTAGATATTGTATTCCTCCTTAAGTATCTCCTTTTCCTTAATTTTCTAAGAACTCAATGGTGCTTTTGGGATAGAATTCATTGTTTTTCCGCTTCCCGTACTTTGAATAACCTTCGTTGGAACTCCAGTAACTTTATTTTTATTGTTCTAAATCTCGCTCTTTTGAGGAATACTCTTATTGCTTTAAAGAGCATTCATAGAACCTGGTCTATTCCCTTTGTCAATTACTTCTTTTTTCACTTGCTTACCATAAATGTTTGCATAATTATCACTTCCATCCTTTTCGTTATCCTTTACCTCAAGCGATTTACACTCTTCTTACTCATCTACATCTTCTTCTTCATTCGCTGCAAAAGAGGATCTCTCTTTAAGTAATCCCATATAATAATCAGTTTAAGCCTTATTCTTGTTTAAACTCTATCTAGACTTTTCAACATTAGGCTTAAATTCAGCAGCTAAAGACGGTTTTTTCTAAGCTGCAGAAGATTACGAAAAAGAAGACCTATTAGATGAACCCTTCGTAGCTGTTGTCTCTGTCTGCCTTCTTGTTCCTAGAGGCTCCTTATCACCACGAGAGAACATCTACGCCTAATTTATTCTTATTAACCTTAATATTTAGTCAAATGAGTATTTCTAATTCTAAGAATTTAAATTAAATAAATATTGTTTTTTTTTTGGTGGATTAAATGAGCAAAAATTCAGCACAGAACAAACAAACTTACCAAAAACAGCATCACTAAGAATAATAGCGCCATCTAGGATAACATTCTTAATCAAAAGGAGATCAATATGATAATTATATTAGTCTTAAATCCACAGCCAAGGTTCATAGATGTGAAAAAGAACAATCATTTGAACCTTTTGTTTATTAATCTCCACTGAATCACATACCAAATATCAATCACTAAGCAATGTTTTCTTCAATGAGGATATACAGCTCATAGGGGCCATCTTCGCGATCTATTACTAAAGTTCCTCACCTTAATTCTACATCTAAAGTTTCTTAAAATGTTTCTTATGCTTCTACGAATTTGCGGCAGTTTGAAGATAGAATGAGATATTACACAAGGCAAGAATAACATATCGACACTAAGAACTACTATCCCCTAATCAAGCAACCACACGATAATGCCTATCATTCTTATTATTGAAACTATTTAAATATATTACATTGTTTTGAAAAAGAATGGATACAGTTACTTGTCAAAAAGGATTTTTTCAAAAATAGTTTGTAAGTTGTAAAAGTTAACAAAAAGACTTATTTTCATATCGTGAATAGCATTAAAATAATCATAATAATCAATTGTATTCATCCATAGATTCTCCTAGGGTACCTAATTTATTAACTATTTATGTTACTTTCATGATATAAACATCCTTAACCACTACAAGGAAGTTATGAATTCCAAAAAAGCTTATTTATCCAAGCCAATTTATTCTTTCTTTTTTCAACAGTTCCTCAATAGTTAGTTTCTTTCTCAATATCTATGTATTGTTCTTTATCTGCCAAACACATAAGCACTCCTTAGTTAATCAAGTTTAATTGTGTTTCAACACGCGAATGATGCTTAAATTGCGTTTTGTGCTTAATAATCATATTGAGCAATAAATTTTTGTTTTATTAGATAACAATATGGAGCAATCAAATTTGCAAAGTAGAGAAATGCTTAGGGATTTATTTAAACTATGTTCTAACAGACTAATTGTAAAGTCTGAAAAAGAAATGATAAATGATATTAAACAGTATGACTCTAATACAAATCTTCGCTTTAATTGGCTGAGAGAAATGCTTGCATAGACTAATAAAGTGAAGCTTTTCAAACAAAAAAACAAATGAAAAATACTAATACTGATTTGGACCATGAATGGAGAGCTCGAAATAGAGTGGCTTGTAATAATCTATCAAGAAATAGACAGTTGAAACTAGCATATGAAATTCCGTCAACGTAACTGCTTAAACATCTTTCTGTCTCTAAAAGTATTCTCCTGTAAAAAAATTTTTATTGTGTAAATTTTTTTTAATATGTTTATTGTTAAAATAGATGATTGAAATAGGGTGCAAAAGAAATCTATTATTTCTGATGGAAAAGAAAATAAATAAATCTATTATCCCTGATGGAAAAAGAGAAGATCAGAATGAAAGTCAACTCAGATTCTTCTACTAGGCTAGGACACACTGAAGAACATCAGAAAAAAAAGTGAGATGTTACAAAAAAATGCAATACATTTTTTATATTATGTTAGAAAAATTCAACTGAAATATTAATAATTTCCCTTATCTTTTGGAACGAATCATTTGAATTCGTAACTTTAACGCAACAATGAATCACGCTAAACACATACTATGTTTCTTTCTTTTCATTTTCAAGAAATTTGTTTGCAACATAAATATTATCATTTTTAATCGAACACTGTACATAATTAAACATCTAAAATGGTGAAACTGATACCTTAAACCCACAAGAAAATGAAAACTAAAACCCTATGTATTAAGGGAGAGATTTCAGAACAGAGAACAATCTTTCAAGCACACATTAAAAGAAAACACAAATAAAAGACACGTTGGGGGTTTCTAATCTATTATTTCCGATATCTACTCAGATAGAAGAATAACATTATTAAATTACCTGGATGCGACTTTTAAAAGCCAGCTCAAGAAGAGAAAATCTGAAGAAAAAAATAAAATCAACAGAAAAATTATCAAAACACAATTAATAAAAAATCTATAAACTACGTCGAAATATGAATCAATTGATAGCTAACTAAGGAGCTAATCCTGCTAAGGCTGAGCAAGAAGCTAAAGTTCATAGCGAGAAAAACAAACAATAACACTGCTGCGATCATGACAGTGGAAATAAAAATGCCCACAAGAATAACCTCAACACCAATCTTCATAAGTGCAAGTAGCTTAACCAACCTCAATGAAAGGCTTCGAAGCTATTTTCTTTAGAATAAAATATATCATACCTGCGTATTGATGTTGTTTATGTCTATTACTAACTACTTGATGCTCATTTTAATTCCACAACTTTTACTTTTTAACTTCTAAAACATGTTAGACTATTTCTTTTGAATTTAAATTCTTTTAAGTTAAATTTATGTTACTTTTTAGTTAGAAATTGTGTTAAATATTGTTATTGGTTGTTGTTTAATATCAATAATACATAAAAACGCATGAATTATTTTATGTAATTAGGCTTTTTTTTCCTTTTGCCATATGGAATATTGGTTGGAAATATGTGAAACAAGCTCACAATGACGATAAAGGAGTGATTTGGAAGTATTCTTAGCTAAGCAACAGGATGCTAGGAGAATTCTTGAAAGAACCGCTGTTTAGAACCACAAAATTCACAATTGTATTTGGAATATTAACCACTTTTTCTTATTCTAGCAAGAGTTTCTAGAGTGATCCATCAGTGTAGAGGACAATAAACACTGAGTCGTCAATTTGTTAGATTGACTTAATCGTCTTGTCTTTCTTCAGTTGGATGTTGCAAGCATAGTCTAGAGTATCATGAACATAGAAATGTGCTACGGAAGTGCTGTCAACAAGGAGAACTCGTTCTGAAAAACAAGCCAGGAGAGATACAGAGAAATCGATAGGACTAGAAGATAGCTGCTCGTTATTCACAATATCCCATACCTCGATATTCTAGTTATCATCTAAGAAAGCAATGTGATTTGAGTCAATCATGCAAGCGTGAGAAGCAACATATGAAGTTTTGCTGAATTCTTTCAACCAAAGTTCTTTGAGTTAATAGTCATAAACAGCGATTCCAGCTCTATCCTTGAAGGCTACAAAATCATTCGTTAGCTCTTTTGAATAGACGATGCTAAAAGGAGCTATTATCCTTTCTAGCTACGACCATGAGGAAGTGAAAATTGGCTAATTGGCACCAGAGTTAATTTTGAAAGGGTGAATTGTCTCACAAAGAGAGCGAGTCTGCTCAACATTTGTCTTCTAATCTGCCGTCAATGAGATGAACTTGCTTGCATCGAACTCTACAAAGACAGTATCTTGTGTGAGATTATTTCTCATAAGATAGAACACCTTTCCCTAACCATTTGATCTCACGCTGTTCTTTAATAAACTGAAACCAGGCAGGGATGCTTCGTTGCTTCCTAGCACCTTCCCCGTTTCTACATCGATGATCTAGATAACCTAAGAAAACTTGACGTCTTCTCCTTCGAAGATTCCTTAAGTACTTAATAATCCGATTTATTTTTCTTCAGATAATGTAAAAGCTAACTGGAAACTATTGATACTTGAAGATTGATCGTGAGCGAGAAGGAAATTCTTGTTGAATTCTTCAGGAGCACTGGAAAACTAACCAAGATTGAAGGTTCTAAAATGACGATTTTCATTATCTAGAACAGCAATCCTATGCAGAGTAGGGAGATAGAACTACTTAAACACGTGCTATAGCGATTGCAAACCAGATTTAAGATCACCATTTATGTTGAGTCTGTAAAGAAGTACTTTCTTGTTTAGATCCCAGATTCTAATCACACCTTTTGATCCAGCAGCTGACAGCCATTTTTTGTCATTCAGAGTTGTAGCACTTTCTAAATTCTCTTCAGCGTCATCAGCTTAGAGGATTCCTTGAATATTAGTGATTCCATTTTTCAAACTGTGAATCATAATGCAATTGCTAAAGACTGCAGCAAATTCATCAGAATTCAGTGTCAAAAATCTTGAGATTTTACTCTTGAATTGCAACTTCGATCCTAACCCTGTTGCTCTTTCAATTATGTTTATCTCTAATCCATGCTTTTCTTGCAATCCGATGTGCTCTCCTCCATCAAAGACATGAACATGCTTGTACATCTTTCTAATTGTCTAGAAAACTTTAACCACTTTGCGTTCGGCAATATCCCAGATATTCAAATGACCACTCTTCATCAGCACAAAGAGTTCTCTATCGTTGTTACTGCATGTCCCTAGAGACTCGATATCATCGACAGTTTCAATTTCTAACACGAATAAACAATAAATTTTAAAAATATTAATAAAATAGACATATTTCTTCCCTGATGTCAAAATAATTCTTAAAATCTACATACTAATTCAATTTCTACTTACTTTCCCAAATAATAGGAGCTTCTTTATTGTCAAAATCGATAACCTGAAACTTATCTGTGCTGTACATGACAACTCTGTTTCCTTTGCCACCAGCGATGGCCTTTGCGTAGATCTAACTGTCTTATTCAGGAATGCCAGTGATTATCGAGAGATTTTTCATTGTATTCGGGTTCCAAAGTCCAATGTTGTCTGCTCCTGCAAAATCGCATATGTTTCCTGCATCTGTGACAATCATCTTGCTGAAACTAGGGGATATAAAGTACCCTGAACCTGTTAGTTGTGAACTATCAGCCATTTAGTCTAATTCTTAGTCTTTAAAGATTTTATTTATGAGAGTATCGAATTATATTTTATTTTTTTCACCCAATTGATTAACTTTTCAGATTTAAACGTAATAATAATGTGACTTATTTCTTTTCTCTTTATCAAAAAAGAATTGAGCTAAAAGACATCTTACTTTTAGGATATGAAATGAATTCATTAACCTATTGAGTGTCTTTGAAGAATTCTTTCAAAGAAACTAGCATGTTTATTCATTTATTGTTAAAAAATATCAAAAATGATGTGTTCCATGATCTTTTTTTCAAAAAGGAAGAACTAGTTATCTAATGTCAATTTAACTTATTCATTAAACTATTTTTTTCCCCTTTCAAACCTGTTGCTAGACACAAAAAACCAGAATAAAATCAAGATATATCTCATTTGATTGGAGGGAACGTACTTTTTATCCTAAAACACCTGTTTTATGTGTTGTAGGCATGAATGAATATGTTAGCTTTTATAAATTCCTACTTTATTTCAGTGAATTTCTTAACAAAATAAGAAATGATACTTTTATGCTAGAGTTACACTTAAGAATTATTATTGTGTCTTTGATTAGGAAAAGGGTCTGCTTGTTTTATTTAAAATAATAGTATCTGATCATTATCAGATTGCTTTTAAAATAGATAAAGAAAATAATCCATTTAATAGTCTGAATTAATTCATTAGCTAGGCAATTTTTAAGATTAAATTTTCAAATAAATTTGAATATTTTTGTGTTTTACTTGATTAAAAGCAAATATTTCAAAAAATACTAAATAACAGTAATGAATTCTATTATGTGATATTTATTAATTTTAAGGCCATCTATTTTTGAAGGAATGACACAATTAATATCTAATAATCTTAAAGAATGTAATTGAAATAAAGAATATTTTAGCTTGTCAATTCTATGAAAGCAAATCTCCAGCTAAGAATATTATTACAAGGATTTTATGCTTGCATCGGAAATTTATGATCTCAAATATTAATTTAAGAACATGTTTGGGTTTGCATTCAATTTGATTGAAACCACAATAATCTTTGTGTCTAGTAAAATTTTCTTTAGATTTTCATTAGAAGTTTTGTTGGCCAAATGAATACTCATCTTTAACATAGAAACACAGAAATCAATCATCCTGATTCTGTGTTAAAAATGAATTGAATTTACTTCGAGAAAAAAGAAAAAAACAACTCAAGAATTATTATCCCCAAAAGAAGTTCCTCAAAAACGAATATTCGTAATCAGAAAAAAAGCAACAAAGAACCTACGGGTTAAATACAAAAGCTAGCTTTCTTAATTAGAAATACAATAGCGGTAAGAGAAAGTGTATCCTTGCAAAAAAATATTAAATTTGAATACATCAAGAGAGCGAGAGCAAATGCGGCAGACTATCCAAAAATATTAGTTAATTAATAAAAAAAACAATTCCAAAAAAGCAAAAAATTAGCGGATATTGCTGATCGCCCCCCTATTAATTAATTATCTAATATCTCGTGGAATAAAGATAAACTGTGTATTTATATCTTCTTAGCCAACATTTTTCTGGTCTACGTCTACTTGGAATAATGAACGCTTTTGAACTATTCTTCTCTTTTGAGACTAAGGTATGCCCTAGTGCTCCAAGTTTACCCCTTGGAAAGATATCAGCGAATCTTCTAAAAGCTGGAACGGAGACTCTAGAGTTCTCTGATGATCCTGAGGAAATGAAAAGAATGAGTAAAATCTTTAAACTGAAGCGTATTCAGAAAATAAAGGAGTCTATGATAAGCAGAAAGAAAAAAAATACCATAAAATCTCTCTCTTAGCTGCTCATTCCTAACAATGGATTTAGCTGCCTATCAACGAATGCCAACTCAGAAATGTAAATATCACGTTCAGAATCTTAACACCTTCATTTTATCTTGATTATTAATAGAATTGCATTCTTTTTCTAATTCTAAATCTTTTTTGCTTTTTTACAGAGATTCGTCTTCCTCTCTAGAGTTTAGGCATTCATCTGATCATGAAAATTGCTTATTTTGAAAGCATCTCACATTTCTTCTCTCACAAGCCCTCACATTCTTAATTCTCCTTCAACGTTACTCTATCAATATTCAATTCTAAATCAAACAAAAAAAATAGCATATTTCTTAATTTTCCTCTGACGGCAACACAAGGCAGGATTCTCATTATTCTATCCCTTGTAAGCTCACCATCTTCTTTCATTTCTCAATTGCTAATCTGGCAGCTTCTTTTTCAAATAATTCAATCAACTATCTATAATCTTTTCTGAAGGTCAATCTCATGTGAGTTTCTTAATCCAAAAGTCAATCAAATAATTAATTGTGTCTCCTTCTCATTTTATAAGCCAGTCATTTAATCTATTTAAGTTGAACCATTTTTTCATTTGTCTATGTTATGTTTTTTCCTATTACAGCTTTCTACAAAAAAATATTTTGCCTTCTTTTCCCTTCATCTTTCTTTTGGAATACATATTCATTTAATTTGCAAAGCACATCAACATCATTAATTTAGTTGCATATTTTATTATGTGCAAGAAAATTCCCATTCAAATCTTCTCGAAAATGTAATATACCTGATCTAATTTAATCCCATAAATATTCCAGATAATAATAACTTTAACAAATCTATTGCTTCTAAGTACAAAGAGAAAAAATCCCCTATTTTTTTATTCCTCGTCCCCTTAATTTTGTTGTTAATATTGCTATTTCATCTCCCAGTTATATACTTTTTTTCTTTCTCAATCATATATTAGTTGTTTAAGTCCTTGTGATCAAAGAGCCGAAATTATACTAAATCCCTTAACCTTACACAATTTTAGAACTAGTGATTATGATTCATTAAAAAGTTAAAATAGAAAGGTAAAAACTCAAATACATTAGGAACTTAATTTATCTTCTCCTCATTTAAATAAGAAAGCTGTAGTTTTCAAATGATGTTTCTTTCGCTATTTCCCATTAAAATCTTTGATTACTTTGAGAAGATTACAAGTTTTATTTCCTAAAACTGCAAAATCCTTTATTTATTATTATGTGATTTTTTTTAGGAACAAATTTGAATTTTAGATGTGATAATATTATTATTCTGCACCTCTTAATTTTACCTTTACTTACTTTAATTCTCAAAATTACTCTATAGGAGAATAATATAACACCCGAAACAAAAATACTCCTATCAAGTCTTCTAGTCCAGTCACTTTTTCCCGTCCAGTTAATTATTTGAAAACTAGGAAAAATCAATACATTATACAAACCCTGCAATCCAAGAAAACCAAATTGATTATTAACACCCGCAATATTGTTTTTTATTCAGTTAATGGTTGCTTTTGAATCAAATATTATTATTATTATCTTTCTCTTTTAATTTGGCTTTGAAGATTTCAATTTTTCTTCCTAGTTTAAGCTCAATACAGTAAGATCAATAAATCGTTTTTACAATATTAAGATTCCTGTCATTTTCTGATTGATTTTAGCATTTCAACCTTAAATCTAAAATTATTGAACACATTCCACTTTAGTTTATTTCAATGGATCTTTTATCCAGAGCTATAATCCAAAACATCTCATAAAACTAATCAATTTTTTATAAGCTACCAAGAGTCCTTTGTTTTGCTTAAGTTTAATAAATATTTTATGCATTTAAATTCTTTTTAAAAATCAGTTATGCGTTATGCTTTACTATTTCTATTAGAAAACTGTTTCTTCATTAAGAGTGAAGAGTTATTCCAACTTTGTTTTCTAAAAAATAAGAATAGAAAATTATTTAAGGTTTCTATAAGAAAAACCAAAGAAACCTTAATAACAATTGCTTTATGATTGATTTGAGATTATTCTTACCTCATCTAATATTTTATTGATGACATTCCATCCCTAAAAGAGTCTTTGTTATTTTAAATAGACTAAAAATATCACTTTCATAAAAAAATTCTTAACTAAATGAACAAACAATAAAGTAAGTGTAATTTGTTTATTGTCCCTTTCTTTTACTCTTTTTCTTTCTCAATATTAATAGTCTAATCATCACATTTTCTTGAAACAATACCTGCTTTTTCTTTTCTTCTTTTTATATAACAATTTTCCCTTCAATAAGCTTCTATTACATTTTATGCGTTTAATTATATCTATTTCTATTCTTTGCGCCTAACGTATGAAATCAAACAAAAAACATATTGATCATGCGTTTCCCCTTCTATTTTAAAAAGATCTTGCTCTCTTTCTCTCTCTTTTTTTCTTTTTGGAAAAATGTAAACTCATCCTTTTTTCTTTCTCTCGAAATTTTTTTTCAAATTGAAGGTCTAATCCTTCTTACCAGATGCTCCTAACTCTTGATGACAAATTAATCTCACATTGGAGTGATCCTTATGTTCTGCAAATTACAAACAAGTGCCATCACTCTCTCCCTAATCTAACTAATTTGTGTGGTATTTTCTGATTCAAAAAAAGTGTTTTTTGTCAAATAATTATCAACTAGCCTTAAAGAAAGGAATAAAACCTAATTAAATAACGGATTACGTGTTTGCCCGTAGTTTCTTCGAATTATAAATGACCTCAAAAAAGTATATTTAAGGTTTCTTTACAGTGTAACTTTTAATAAATCCTTGAAGATTATTTCATTGTCTGCTTCTATTTCGCTATTGTTATCCTACCCCTTGACTAAATAGAGTTCAACTCTTTTATTACTAAGAAAAAATAGTTTCTTCAAGTGAATTATCTTTATTATTTTTAATAGTAGTGATTCAATTCTTTGCAAGTAGAGTGAAATAAAGTAATTTAACTACCAATAGCTCAAAAATTGTTATGAACACATCTTGTAGAACTCTTTAAGTAAAGTTGGAATTAGAGCCATTGGAACTAAATTTAAGTCCTTCTAATGAGTAGATATTTAGTAACTTTATTACCAGTATTCATCCACCAAAGGCTAGGGTTCTTACAGGAATTAATTTTTATTTCCCCCAAATCTTAGATTCAAAGTTAACACATACTGTAATAAGATTAGCATTATCGATTTATACCTTACAGTTGCTAGTTTTGTGATCTAGATTTTGATGGAGTCTTTTTGAATAAAAAGAACAAAGAAGCCATGAAAAAACTACCAATTTGTTGTTTTATTGAGATTCAGTGTATAACTTTTTCTTTCTTTAATTGATTGATTCAGAGGAGCTTTTTTTTGAATATTTATATTCATTCAGTATTGCCTTTGACATAACTTAAAATGTCAACTTCATCTCTTAATTATCGAAAATAGAAGAAGTTAATTACACATAAACAAAGAAATTCTTAAAGTATTTCAGTAGAAAAGTCCTTGAATCTGATTTTTTAATTCAGCTGATTTTGTTTCGCGAAAAGAATTTTAGAGATAGTTCATTATTTTAGAGTGTTTATGAAAACTCAATAACAAGTAAAATAAAAATTCTTAAGTTGAAAATGAGAACTCTAATTTCAACCATATTTTTGAAGAATAAAGTCAATCTGTGAAACATGGGAAACTATCTTAATCAAACCCTTGAAGTAAAATAGATTTATGATAAATACTAAAACAAACAGACAAAGAATCCCTCCCTCTCTATCCCCCCATTCAGTTTTTGATTTTGATTTTTCAAATTAATAAAGCTTTTGCTTTTTAATTAGATGTGTTTTTGATTTTATTTAATTTATGAATGTGTTTTTATTATCTTTTCTCTTTCAATATTGTATTCTTTCTCAATTCAATAAAATGGTTTTTATGCAAGAAATAGCATCATGTTTAGCAATTTTTATTGCGAAAGTGAATCTAAAATATCTGTCTATTCAGAGTTTTTATCATTGAGAGCAATTAAGATCGAGCGTAAATACTAAATTTGCTCTTATAAAAACACCGGAAATCATAGGGGAGGGGTCTTTAAACTAACTCTGAAGATATAGCATGAGACATTTTAGAAGAAATGATCTTTGATCGCAGAAATGAATTGAAATGAGCCTTTGGAATTATTTATTAGCAGCGATGCTTTGAGAGATAATCTTTGAAAAACTACGGAAATCGAAAGAGAACTTAGGGGGATCAGTTAAACAATTTTCTCTCTCCGCCTCACCTCCAATAAACTTATCCAATTCCACAAAAGCTCATTGTCACTTCCGCACAAAGAAATCATTCCTGTTTTTTCACTTTAAACATTGCTTTTTGTGATAAAGCAGTATCATTACATTGTATTTAATGAACATATTTGCTTTTAAATTTAAATAACTTTTAACGGATTCAAATTATTTGTTTTCCTTCCCTTTTTGATTTGTTCTCTCTTCCCTTTGGGGAAAATTCAAATAAATCTTCATATCTTCTTTGAATATTAATTTTCAGATTCTTTTTCTCTCTCTCTCTCTCTCCAAATTTGTTATTAAACTATCTTAGTAGAAGAATCTTCGCTTAAGAATTGATTAAAATTATTAGAAAACAATGTATTAATGTTCTTGTTTTTGATAGATGGTTTGGGCTGTTGTATGTCTAGAAAGTTTTACAAAAAATTATTCAATTTGTTCTTGACGAATGTGAGAATCGTTGTTGTACGTTATACATGTCTTAAAGTAAATATTGGCTATCATTCATTACCCAAGTCAACTTTAAAATCATAATATCATGAATTGTATTGAATAAATGATAAAAAATAATCTATGGGACACGATCCTTAAATGCAGTTTCAGCTGATATTAACAAAGATATTAGCTTTTTACAGGCAGATAATATGGTAACTCCATTGAATTATGACATTAAAATGAATGAAGCTAATTGATAGCCTCTCTTGGTTTCCATCAGATATGAAGTTATTTATAAATTACATTGAAAATTTTCAAAATCAATATTGAGCGGGATTTGATTTTTCCAAATAACCTTAATATATTAATATATCTTAGTTCTCCTTGATCGAACCCTTACGTTCTTTGAGTCTCTTTCCCTTCACCTTTATATCGTCTTTAATGAACATAGCCATGGTTTAAAACCCAAAAATACTCCTAGATCTTTACTCCTGACTTTCTATCCTGATTCCTAAACTGTCTAAAACAACTTTCTGCTGTGTGAATAGTTACCTACCCCTAGACTCACTTTTGCATGGTTGATTCTCCAATAAAGAGCCAACTTCTGATTATAACAAAGAGAAGAACACAAGATATATTTCAAGACACACCGATCTGCATGCTTGCAACTGCTAATTGTAATCTAAAATTGTTAGTTTTATATAATAGCTTTTATGCTAAACTCAAAATAAGCACTTCTTTAGAGACACATGGCTCATACTAAGGAGATTTATTAGTTTTGGGAATGATAACATCTAAATATCACAGCTATAAAGTGAAATTATAATTCATTTACCGAAAGATACACATATCTATGTTCTTTGTGAGTCTTTCATCTGATCTTTGCAATGAATCTTCTTGGTTTTTTAAGAATACAACTCAATATACCACTAAGGTTTCCTACAAAAAATGGCAATTACCAACACATAATATTCTTATTTTGTTCAGAATCAATAACAATCAATATTTAGGTAGCATCCTATTGCATTTATGCTTTGAAAATGGTTGCTATCTTTGAAGAACGAAAAGACGAATCTTTTGTCTAATAACGAGCATCAGAAAATCCCAGGAAATCTATTTAGAACTCAAAGTGCGCAATTCATAAATACTTCGATAGAAAGATTCTTAAGTAATTTCTTTAATCTTCACAAAATGAATGCACACTCCCACTCTTTCTTTATCTCTTTTTTTCTTGATTTGCTATTAAAATGTGAAATTCTTTTTATGCTAGTTTTTTGTTCAAATTAAAATAATATCAACAAATTCAATTATCAGATAATCCTAGTTCTCATTGCTCAATTCTGTCATATTCTAAAATGTAACTTGCTTAGCAATGCTAAATCCCAAAGCCTTTTCATATGCATCCAACTCCTCGTCAGATCGAATCCGAAACTGGGAGATTATTTGTTTTTTCTGATCTGTCTTCTTAATTAATTATTTTATTCTCATTTTTTTTTGCAAGAATAATAAAAATAATAGATAAAACAGCAAAAAGCTAAAGAAAATGATATTTCAGATTGGATTTGTTTTGTTTTATTGCAAGACACATATGAAGAGATACTAATTCTTGTAAGTTCAATAATGTCGCCCTCAAGGATAGGGTTCAAAAAGGGATAATAAATGTTATTGCCTGATGGAACAAATCAAAAATCAAAAAGTTATTTGTTTAATTATTTTATTTCCTCATAATTCTAATTATCCTAATACTTCCTTGTTGATATCCTCAATCTGCTCTCTGTTCTTCTTAATTTCCTTTTTCTACTCGTCCCATTCTCGAACCAACTTTTTCACAACTTTATTTAGCAGATCAGTTTTCTCTTTTTATGCGGTAAGCTATTTTAAAAGCCTCTGATTTTCGCTCTTTAGATCTGCATTTTCCTTTTTTAATTCTTGAGTTTCATTGTCATCTATTTTTTTAATGAATAAAGCTCTTTTTTCTTCTTTTTCGCCTTCTACTCTTTCTATTTTACCATTATCTGTGGGTATTGTCTTAAAAGGTTCAGTATTTTCCTATATTCTCTCTTATCTATTTCGTAGACTTGAGTCTATTATTTCAGGAGGATAATCTACCGTCGAAGGTTTAAGTGAATGAGCCTTAATTACTCTGTCGAGTTCATCTATTAATTTATTCTCATTGTTATATTTTATCCTGAGAAAATATATTATTTGAATAGTTTCACTGCACATATTATTGAAAACACCTTTCGACTCGAAGATCTTATTCGGAATCTAGATGTCAATGTTTTGAAGAGCAGCCTCAAGTTTCATTATGTAATTCCGAACCTATTTCCACTTTATGTCTTTGGTGCCTTATGAGTAGTTAGACTTAATAAAGAAAAATCTAACTTGAGCTGTTTCCATTTTTGATTATGCAATTTGGTATTATTTTTATAGTTTTTGTTGTAATTTATTCTTTATTAATTCGTTTAATTTTTTTTCTTTTTTTCTTGGTTTCTTTTAATTCCCTCCCTTTTAAGCTGATTTTTTTTTCTTTTTTGAGGATCAGTTCGTTTCTATTAATAAATAAATTGATCCAATTAGGAAGAAATTAAAAAAGGGAAAAAGATTATCACAATCAATACAACTGAAATTCAAAAACAAAAACAAAGAATATTCATCATGCCTTATTGCGGAAAATCAAAAAATTAAGAACATTTTATCAGTTATTATCCTGCTTATTCTGATTACCTTAGCTTTAGCCATTAAGATTTATTTTCTTATCAACCCTTCTTACTCTCTCTTAGGCCTCATTCAAACCAACCACTTTCGCTGCGACATATTCCCCTTGTCTCTATTATGCGAGTTAAAGTATCTTCAATGAAATCGAATTCATAGCACCCGATTTGGAAGAAACTTTACCTTTATTCGACAAGTTTTTAAGCTACCAAACATGGAATGCAGGCCAAAAGAGAGAAAAAGATAGACACATAAAGCAAAAAGCACACAGTTTATATAATTTTTTTAAGAACTGTGTGCTTTGGGTAATCCTTTTTTTTCTTGCCTTCTTAAAATGGCAATCGAGAAAAAAGTATGAATAATTTTTCAAAATTGAAAAAGAGAAAGAAAATATGCATATTCGAAAAAGCAAGAGAATTGAAAAAGAGAATCAAATGAAAAAGATATTATAAAATGAATTAAAAAAAAACAAACAAAACAAAAAACAAAGAATAAATACAATAATAAACAAACAAAATTCAAACATTAAGAAATAAAAAAAATTTAAATTTGAAAAATTAAATTCAAATTTTTAAATTTTTTCAAATCTGTTTGTCACAAATTCAAAGATCTGTCTTAAATACACAACTCACTTTTCCCATGCTTATTAAGTTAATTATAAACTAATGTCTAATAAGAAATTATCTTTCATATTTTTAAGCTTAAAAGATTATTTAATTATTTTAACACAACAAAGAAATAAACTCAATCCAAAATGATGTTTAATAATTCTTTGTGAAGACATTTTTGAGAAATTGAGACCATTTATTATTAGTCATTATGTTACTATTTTGAGATATTATTATTTTAAGTTTTCTTGGGATCTAGCAGATCTATGAGAAGCTTATGTTTAAGGCCTAAAAGTATGTGTTTGAGGATAAACCTAAGGTGTTAGTTTGAAACATCGATTACTAGTTTATTCTGATTAACATCGAGGAGAACTACGTGAAGAAGAAGGTTGAGAATGTGATCTATAAACACGATTCTAATATTTAGGGGATTGTTTAAAACTAGCTAAAGGAGTAAATTCAGATGGAACAATAATAGAATCTGAGGTATTGAAAGTAGGTTTTAAAAATTCTTAGATTTACAGTGAATATTCAACTGAGTAAGAAGGTGGGTATTCAGCTTTAAGCATAACTTTAAAATTATTGTAGTTTAATCTCTATTCTTGAGCTTATTTTTTCCTAAATGCTAGTTCCTCCTCTCTTTCATTGGATTTTAGTATTTCGTTTCCTTAAAACAACCCTTCCAGTCCTCCAATCACGCCATTCCATGGTTTTAAATTAACTCTTTATTTCATTTCAGTCTGAAATTTTTGATCTATTTTAGTCTCTTCTCTGTCAAAACTGCGCTCATAGATTGGAGGAGAAAATAACCTACTTTGTGGAGATCCAATACGAAATATCCTTTTATGTTGAATAATCCCTTAGTTCTTTAAGCAAAAAACTTTATGAAAAAGCATAATAAATCACTTTTCATTACCTGTAAGGCATTGCGCTACAAAGACTCATTTTTTCGTTGCTATTTCGCTGCTTCAACTTCCTATTATTTTTTTTCAAGATAAAACTTCCTGAATACATTTAGTTTTAACTCCGATATCTTTTCTTCTTCGATCTTTAAGCCTCCAAAAATCGATCTTTTAGGTCTTTCTTTTGAAGAGAGTTGGCGTGGTTGCCCATTTCTTTCACTTCTGTAATGCATATGAGATATAAATTAAAAAATTTCTGTAAATAATATCTCACAAACTTCTACTTTGAATTCTACCAAAACCATAATAAGGATACTATCTCCGATTAAGAAACATAAAATAAAACTGATTTTGAGCAATATTTTCATTAAGTTTAAAATCCATTTAGTAAAGGATTGCAATTATCCTTACAACTGAAAAAATCAGGTAGTAAGCATTTCATTATTTCAAAATTATGAATATTATGTATTTAACTTATCTTTTCATTTTCCGTAATCATAATTCTGATTGTCTTTTTAATTCTTTGAGGATTCTCAAAAGTATTTTATCTTTTGACACAGGTGATCAAAATATCTTGATGGGTAAAGGAATCCAAACATGGTGTCAAAAATTAAATGCAAGGACGAATAGATAGATGATGAAACAGAAGAAATAGAAAGATTGCGAATTGTAGGTAGACTCCTTCACCAAAATCAGAAGCACAAAAATAATAAAAATAATAAAGCAAGATAAATAAGATGGTGGGTGCCAAATAGAAAATTTAATTTTTTTATTATTTCTATTAATTGTCAATCAATAATAAAAATAAAATTGAATTATCATTTGTTATTTAAATTTCTCAAGTCTTTGATTTTATATTAACATTTCAATCTTTTTATCAATTTTTTTCTTCTCCGCTTTCTAATTAGTAAAATAATTATTATTTAACTGGTCAACAAGCAAGGGTATTTAAAGAATAAAAGAAAAAAACAAAATAGTTAAACTTCAAATTAGTGCGGGAGAGATCATTAACAGAGTTAAAATTCATTAGACAAGAATAACCCTCCAAAAAGGAAAGTCAAACGGATTTATCAGATGTTGTATTATTCCGCGGAATTTAAAATAAGAGCATTAAACAATTTCGGTAGATGAGTTGTTTATTGAAACCTTCTCTTTATTTATTAAATAATTATCTTTTCTTCTTAGTTTGACATCTTTATCAGTTTCTTACCTCAACCATTTTAAAGCATGAGAATCGGTGATTCAATTCTAATAACTGGAAAGCATGTCACTCCTATTAAATCCACTAAATCAAACACAACGAAAAATTCCCTAAACTCGCTTCGACTGATTAATCGTAATAACTCAAATCAATAACATTAAGCTTCAATCCTAGCATCCAAAGTATTACCAGACAATTCTATTCTGTACCTTGTCAGCATACCTAGATCATCTTGTCCTCCTATATGGCAAGAACGGTCTAAAGTTGTACTAACAAACAAAGATGCCATTTAGAAGTTTGAAAGAAAATAAAAAGCATTCTTAGATACAAAACATACTAATCCTTAACTTGAAAACGTAGATTCTTCTTAAAAACTAAGTAGTTAAGAATAGCCCGCATCTAATAATGGAACCTTAAATGGGAAAAGAAAAATCTGCATTGGTGGAAAAACACCTTTTGGTATGATGAGTCCATCTAAAAAACTACAAAGTGAAACTCTTCAATAAGCTATGAAACAAGGCTACATCACAAAAAACTCCTTTAAATCAAATAATCCATCTGAACCTTCGAAGCAATAACTTTTCTGTGATTATTCTACAGCAGCATCAAGCTCATCTGACAAAAAAACTAAAAAACATATTGAAAAATAAGAATCCAAATTAATTCGATAAGAATAGATCATCAAAGAAAATTCAAATGGATTCAGTGGTATCGAGAGTGTTAGTCACATGCTATCATAAAATGAGAAACATTAAGATAACAATAAACATGGTAATTAATAAAGAGAAATAATTAATCTTGAAACACCTGAGAATCACAGGAGTAATAAAATAACTCCTTAGAAGAGTTAAGATCTTATTATTTCAAAACTAGATAAACCTCTTACTGAAAATAGAGAACTCAATGAAAAAACTAAGATTAGTTTAGGAGCTTCCTCTGAAAATGAAAAAGCCAAAGAAATCATTGCAGATATGTTCAAGAAACTTTCACAAGATTTATAAAATCACAAGACAGAAAATAAACATAATTCATAATAAATTGTAGAATAAGGTAGTGCTGCAGAATAAATTATTCATACAGAGAAATTAGAAAAAATTTAACACCAAGAAACATCTTCTGATGTTCAAAACTAGAACACAATCACAGAAAGTAGGTTAATAAAAGATAATAACTAGCAAAAAGAAGTTGAAGAAAAAACTAAAACAAAAGAAAGAGTCCAAGAAGTTTAACAATTTGTGAGTAATTCTGAAAAATCTGAGTTGCAGCTTGAAAAATAATTTATTACTGTTGTTTAAAACTAAACTAGCACATCAGTCATAACAGAAGAGCTATTGAAGTCTTCTAAAACACCTGAAAAAGATCTATAACCAATTATTTAAGAAGAAGATTAATAACTACGGGAAGAATACAAAAAGTATCACACAGGAAATGTTTAGTCTTAGCCTGAATTACTGCAAGAAGAGGAAAATAAATCTGTACCTTCTCTTATTGGCCTTGAAAAATCCAAGAGTTAAAAAGTAGAAGCTTTGTCTTCTCTCTTGAAATAAATTTTCTCTGACAAAGAAACAGATAACTCCAAGTAGGCAAATGAAATCTAACAAACTTCTTCTAAATAGGATATTTAAGAATCGAACTAAGAAGTAGAAGAAGAAAACAATAAATAAGAAGAGAAGATTATTGAAGAATTACCAAAAGAAGGCGATTTTGCTTATGGTGACAAAGCTAAAAAAATAGCAGCATGCCGTCCTAAAGAAAATGATATTCTAATGGATATTGAGTGGGAACCTCGTATTAATGGTGAAATACCAGAGAAAACAACAGTCAGCTCTAAAACTGTAAGGATCTTTGACTCTGACCTTTTAATTGACTTTTATGAATCTAAAATAAAGTTCACCTACAATAATAACAATGAGAAAAAAAAGATTCAATAATAGCAAACTGTAATTAAAAGAGAGGATCAACAATGACTTTCACAATACAAAGAATGAAAGAATGAGAAACCACTTTTCTATTATTTTAAATGAAGACCCTCCTAAATTTATTAGAACTATTGTTGATAAATAATCAATGTACATACTACTGTGTTTATTACTTTTATAATTTATGAAATTCAAAATGACAACAAAAATACAACTTTAATCAAAGAAGATTCTGTACAAGCTCGTGATATAATTTGTATCAAGATCGTGAATTAGCTTCCAGATATAAAAATATTGAAAGATGATTAGACATAATAGAATTATAAAAACTTTCAAAATTATATTAAATAAGTGATATTTCTAGTTTCGTTCTATTTAGTTTATTGATATTACCTTTTTTGAGAACTGGAGATGTTGAAAACTTATTACTTTTATTAATTATTCCCTTTATTAAGGTGTCTAGTTTATCAAAATGAGAATAGAAAAACAGTGTTTGATTAAGGCGAAAATCACACGTTTAATCCAATTAAAGTAAGGACTTAATCAATTCACACGTAATTATTTAATAGATGCTTTATTATTATAATCAGAATCAATAAATTGCTTCCACGTCAACTATTATCGCTTTAAATTGTGAATGGGATTAAAAATTCCAATATAATATTAAAAAATCAACTAAAAAAAAATAAATCTACAAAATAAACCAAACCAAAGAGTTTATTCAACTCAAGTTCATCAAATCAATAAAACAATCAAGATTAAATAGCACCTCCCTGTCCTTATTATTCAAAATAAATGGCTGACAATACTGCTGAAAATAATAAATCTGCTCAGATGATGAGTGAAGAAGGACAAGCCCCTTAAGAATTTGTTCTTCTTAGTGATGATGTGAAAGCCTCTTTGATTCGCTAAGAACAAATAGACAGCTCTTCTCCTTTATCTGAGAAGTAAAATATTCCCGAGAAATCAGAATCCAAAGAGAGTGTTGAAGTCAAATCAAAAGATTCCGGAAATAAGGATTCTTCTACTGACCCATTAAAGACTAATGCTTTGTATTTCATTGGCATAAATAGCTTGGCATTGAATCTCTTATCAGCGAGTAGCATTTTCACTTCAGCAAGTGCTAAGACTGTTACAATTCTTTGGATAAATCTTTTTACATATTTGGCCTTGTACCAAAGACAACCAATTCTCACTTTCTTAACCAAAATGACCAAGAAAACTGGTCAAGGCCTTAAAAAAACCAAAGAAGTAGCTTAAAAAAAGAAAGGAAGATTATTCATCATCGTAGGAATTCTCGCAGTAGTAGGCCTCGTAGTAACTTTTTAACACATGAATGTACTAATAGATAGACTGCAAAAACAAAATTGTGAGCAATCTAATATCCTGAGAAATCTCTAATTGGAATTGAATGATCTTAAGCTGAAAACACAAAGAACCAACTAAATGTTACATCAACTAGATACTCATACATCCACAAATCAAGAAGATTCTGCCAAAAAAGTTTACACTCTTACTAAACAAGTGAAAGAACTTGAATAAGTTGTCTCTACCTAATAGCAACAAATTTAATCTTTTTCAAAAACAGTTAAAAGAGATGATAAGCAGTTTACTTAATCTTAGGATAAATAGACTTTCTAGCGATCTGGAATTAAAGAAGACAGAGCAGGCAATGTCTACATGGGTAAAACTGAAAGGACCTCATAATAAGCAACAAAACAAGAACAAGAACAATAGAAATAACCACAACAATAATGCAAGACACAAGACCAAACTCAACAATAAAAGCCTCAATACAAAAGACAAAACGCTATGAAAGACGACAGACTCGATTTCATTACCAATTCCTTCATGGAACTTAACAACATCATTCCTCTCATTTGAAAACACATAATTACATAACAATCACCTTTTACAATCAATTGAAAAATTCTTATTTTGCAAAAATGTTTTGATTATTTGCATCTACATTGTTCCTTACTTTTTTAAAATACAATTTAATAATACTTTATCTCTTAGAAACATAGCTGAATTAAGTGTTTTTGTTGATTCGTTAGCTTCCTTAAATGGATTTGATAAATTAGCAATCATTTTTACAAAGGATAAGAATTTGCTGGATGATAAAGAAAAATAAACAATTTAAAAACTTTTAGATCTTTTCTTTACTGCTTTACTTCATTTTAAGCGGAGAACGAAATTCCTGTATTTCAGATACCTACTCATTTTTTAGCAAAAGTTTAGTGATTATTTGATGTCTTTTAATAATTTATTCTTATTAAACCATACTGTTCATCCTAAATGTGTGTGTCTGTCTCTTTAATGATTCAATTTTAAAGGAGAGCTTGAATGAACTGTTCATAATGCATTTTATTTGAGGTTTCTAATTTGAATTCTTAAAAGTATTATTGAGTAAACTTCCAATTTAAAATCGTAAAAAAGACTTAAGAAATGCTAGTCAAGATAAGTTATTTGAATGTTCTATTTGAATTATTTTAAATTATTTAATACACTGATTTCATTATTAAATATCTACTTTTGGGTTAAGATTCAAAATGTAAGATAAGTATGAACCGTTTATTAAATACTAATACTTACTATTACTAATTGTTTGAAATTTATCCATTGAACTTAGCCTTTTGAGTGTGTTCCTTTGTGAATCCTTAGCTTGAAATAAATGTCTTAATATCAATAATTCTGATCAAATTTATTTTAGAATTATATGCTTCAAATCAACACGCGTGTGAATGAAGTTACAGACAATAATTAAAAGCCTTAAATTCTTTTGAATAAGTTAGCCATTAACTTTAGCAATCTGAAAATAAACAATTATAATCTAACAATCTCTCTTAAAATTTCAACGAATGAGTGGAAACAAAGACAAATCCATTTCTTCTGAAAAATCAGAGAATCAACAATCAAATAAGGAAATGGAAAATGATTTCGACTATTACTAGTAGCAAGAAAAATAAATAAAACAAAAAGTCACTTCCAATCTCAATGAAATCATATTTTTCATAGGAATCAACATCCTAGTTATCTAACTCCTTGAGTTCAGCTTTTTATAATTCAACTTACTCAAATTTTTCATTTAATTGATAGGAGTCATTTTAGCTAATTCTCTCGCCTACTTTATCATCTTCAAGAAATACAACTCAATGACTATTAAATCCTAAAAATTGTTCCAAGGAAACAAAAAATACTTTATCATAAGAATTATCTGTTCTGTTATCTTGATTTTCTTGGTAATTGATGCAAACACAAGGTCAAAGAATACAGCAGCGAGTATTAATTACCTCTAAAATTAGATAATCAATGAGTTTTAGTATAAAATGGAATCAGTTGAGAGACAAAATGAGAACATAGCAAGATAATTATCTCAATTAGAATAGAATATTTCTTAGTTATTAAGTTAATTATTCCATCGAAATTAAGGATGATTAAAAGCAGAGAAATCTTATGAGAAAGTATGTTCAGATATTGTTATCGCTTTACATTAATTATTGTGAATACTCTTTGTAAACTAACATTATTAATTGTTGTCTTTCAAAAGCTGTCTAGTTTGTAAAACTGAGAATAGAAAAATAGTGTTAGATTAAGGAGAAAATCACACGTTTAGTTCAATTAAAGTTATGGCTTAATTGATTCACACGTAATGATCTAATAGATTATTTATTATTATAATCTAGTCAATAAATTACTTCCGCATTAATTATCTAACTTTTAATTTTGAATGGGATTTACAATTCCAATTCATTTTTACAAAAATAAACTAAAATATTAACTAAATCTCCAAAATAAATCAAACGAAAGAGTTCATTCAACTCAAGTCCTTCAAATCAACAAAACAGTTAAGATAAATAGCACCTCCTGATACATAGTATTCAAAAAAACCTCAAACAAATGGCTGATAATACTGCTGAAAATAATAAATCTGCTCAGATGACGAGTGAAGAAGGACAAGCACCTTAAGAATTTGTTCTTCTTAGTGATGATGTGAAAGCATCTTTGATTCACTAAGAACAAATAAGCAGCTCTTTTCCTTTATATGAAAAGTAAACTATTCCCGAAAAACAAGAATCCAATGAGAACGCTGAAGTCAAACTAAAAGATTCCCATAAATAGGATTCTTCGACTTAGCCATTGAAGATTAATGCTTTGTATTTCATTGGCATAAATAGCTTGGCATTAAATCTCTTATCAGCGAGTAGCATTTTCACTTCAGCAAGTGCTAAGACTGTTACAATTCTTTGGATAAATCTTTTTACATATTTGGCCTTGTAACAACGATAACCAATTCTCACTTTCTTAACGAAAATGACAAAGAAAACTGGTGAAGGATTTAAAAAAACCAAAGAAGTATTATAAAAAAAGAAAGGAAGATTATTCATCATCGCAGGAGTTCTCGCAGTAGTAGCACTCGTAGTAACATTTTAGCATATGAATGTACTAATAGATAGACTGCAATAACAAAATTGTGAGCAATCTGATATCCTGAGAAATCTCTAACTGGAGCTGAATAGAATTCAGTTAAAAACACAAAGAACCAACTAAATGTTACATGAACTAGATACTGATACATTCACAAATCAAGAAAATTCTGCCAAGAAAGTTTACACTCTTACTAAACAAGTGAAAGAACTTGAATAAATTGTCTCTACCTAACAACAATAAATATAATCTCTTTTAACAGTTAAAAGAGATGATAAGCAGTTCTCTTAATCCAAAGATAAATAGACTTCCTATCGATTTGGAATTAAAGAAGACAGAGCAGGCAATATCTACATGGCTAAAACAGAAAATACCTCTTAATAATCAACAAACAAGAACAAGGACAATAAAAATATGATGTGAGATGAAGGTCAACTACATGATCCTTCTAAATTTTCGATTTTTAAGTTTTTTCTGTCTGTACTTGAGAAATAAAAATAATCGATAAATTAACAATCATTTTTACAAAGGATAAGAATTTGGAAAGTATGTACTTCAATCCTGTAAATTTCAAAAGAAAAAATAAACAAAGAAAAACATTTAGATATTTTCTTTATTTCTTCCCCAGTGCATTTCATTTTAGGTAGAGAATGCAATTCCAGTATTTCAAGTGCCTTCTCATTTTTTAGCAAGAGTTTAGTGATTAGTTATTGATTTTATTTTTTCTTTTTAAAAAGTAAAGCCAATCCTAAATGAATGTATCTCTTTGTTCATTCAATTTAAAAGGAGAACTTGAATGAACTGTTCACACATATCATATTTGAGGTTTAAATTTTTAAAAACTTAATGAGCATTCTTGAGTAACCTTTGAATTTAAAAATCCTAAAATAACTTAAGTATTGCTAGGTAAGTTGTTCAATTAGTTTCATTAATTTGAATGATTGATCTATTAAAAAATAAAAATTATTTAATAAAAATATTTCATAACAAAAGATTAACTTTTGTGTAAAGTGCCAAAATTTCAATTAAATATGATTCTTTTTAAAATATTAATTCTTAATTTTACTAATTAGTATGATATTTATCTATTGAGTTTAACTTTTTGAGTTTGCTGTCAATAGTTAGCTTGAAATATGTAAAATATATCTGTAATTCTGATTAAACTTATTTTTGAATTTTAGGCTTCAAATCATCACACGTGTTTGACAATAAATGAAGCTTCAGAAAATAATCAAATACCTAAAATTCTCTGGAATAAATTAGTCATTAACTTTAACAATCCAAAAAGAAATAATTACCATAAAAAGAGCTCATCTCTTAGAATTTCTACAAATGATTGAAAATAAAGACAAGATCATTTCTTCTGAAACACCAGAGAACCAACAATAAAATGAAGCAATCCAAAATGATTCAGACTGCTAATAGTAGCAAGAAAAAAAACAAAACAAAAGGTCTCTTCTCATCTCAAATGAAATCCTATTTTTCATAGGAATCAACATCTTAGTTATCTAACTCCTTGATTTCAGCTTTTTCTAACACAACTTTCTCAAATTTTTAATTAAATTGATAGGGGTCATTTTAGCTAATTCTCTCGCCTACTTTATCATCTTCAAGAAATACAACTCAACGACGATAAAATCCTAGAAATTATTTCAAGGAAACAAAAAATACTTTATCATAGGAATTATCTGTTCCGTTATCTTGATATACTTGGTGATTGATGCGAACATAAGGTCAAGGAGTACAGCAGCGAGTATTAATTACCTCTAAAATTAGATAATCAATGAATTCTAGTATAAGATTGAATCAGTTGAGAGACAAAATGAGAACATGTCAAATTAATTATCTCAGTTGAAATAGCTTATTTCTTAGTTATAAGGATAATTGTTCCATAGAAATCAAGGATGATTAAAGCAGAGAAACAGTGTAAGAAAAAGTTTATTCATGTATTGTTATAACTTTGTATTAATTGATGTGGGTAATAATATTTGTAAACTAATAATATTAATTGTTGTCTTTCAAAAGGGGACTAGTTTGTTAAAATGAGAATAGAAAAAAAGTGTTTGATTAAGGCGAAAATCGCTCGTTTTATTCGATTAAAGTTATTGCTTAATTGATTGGCATGTAATTATTTAATAGATGCTTTATTTTTATAATCAGAATCAATAAAGTGCTTCCACGTCAACTATTATTATTAAAAATAAACTAAAAATTTAAGTAAATCTACAAAATAAACTAAAACAAAGAGTTTATTCAACTCAAGTTCATCAAATCAACAAAATAATCAAGATTAAATAGCACCTCCCTGTCCTTATTATTCAAAATTAATGGCTGATAATACTGCTGAAAATAATAAATCTGCTCAGATGATGAGTGAAGAAGGACAAGCACCTTAAGAATTTGTTCTTCTTAGTAATGATGTGAAACCATCTTTGATTCACTAAGAACAAATAAGCAGCTCTTCTCCTTTATCTGAAAAGTAAAATATTCCCGAGAAATCAGAATCCAATGACAGTGCTGAAGTCAAACCAAAAGATTCAGGAAATAAGGATTCTTCGACTGACCCATTGAAGACTATGCTTTGTATTTCATTGAAATAAATAACTTGGCATTAAATCTCTTATCAGCGAGTAGAATTTTCACTTCAGCAAGTGCTAAGACTGTTACAATTCTTTGGATAAATCTTTTTACATATTTGGCCCTGTACCAACGATAACAAATTCTCACTTTCTTAACCAAAATGACCAAGAAAACTGGTGAAGGCCTTAAAAAACCAAAGAAGTAGCTTAAAAAAAGAAAAGAAGATTATTAATTGTCGCAGGAGTTCTCACAGTAACAGCCCTCATAGTATCTTTTTAGTACATGAATGTACTAACAGATAGACTGCAAAAACAAAATAGTGATTAATCTAATATCCTTAAAAATCTCTAAATGTAGTTGAATGGAATCAAGTTAAAAACACAAAGAACCTACTAAATGGTTGATGAACTAAATAGTTTAATATTTACAAATCAAGAAAATTTTGCCAAGAAAGATTTCATTCTTACTAAGCAAGTGAAATAACTTGAATAAGTTGTCTCTACCGAACAACAACAAATTGAATCTCTTTTAACAGTTAAAAGAGATGACAAGCAGTTCTCTTAATTTTAAGATAAATAGTCTTTCTAAAGATCTGGAATTAAAGAAGATAGAGCAGGCAATATCTACATGGCTAAAACTGAAAAGACCTCATAATAAGCAACAAAGCAAGAACAAGAATAATACAAATAACCACAACAATAATGCAAGACACAAGACCAAACTCAACAATAAAAGCCTCAATACAAAAGACAAAACGCTATGAAAGACGACAGACTCGATTTCTTTACCAATCCCTTCATGGAACTTAACAACATCATTCCTCTCATTTGAAAACACATAATTACATAACAATCACCTTTTACAATCAATTGAAATAAACTTATTTTGTAAAACCACAAAAATATTAATGTTTTGATTTTTTTTGCATCAATATTATTCTTTACTTTTTTAAAATGAAATCGAATAATACTCTATCTCTTTGTAACATGACTGCATACATTGTTTTTTGATGGTTAACTAGCCTTCTTAAATGGATTTGATAAGTTAGCAATCATTTTTATTTAGGGTAAGAATTTGCAAAATCTTTGCCTCAATCCTGTAAATTTCAAAGGAAAAATGACCAATGAAACCATTCAGATCTTTTCTTTATTGCTTCACCTCCACATTTCATTTTAAATGGAAAATGAAATTCCTTCATTTCAAGTGCCTATTAATTGGTTAGTAAGAGTTTAGTGACTAATTATTGCTTGTAATGATATTTCTCATATTAAACCATATGGTAATCCTAACTGTTTGTACGCGCATATGTCTCCAATTTAAAATACAGAAAGAAACTAAAGAAATACTAGTCAAGATAAGTTCTTGTATTACTCTCATTTATTTTTCTTTTTAAGTAGTTAAGAAAAAGATTTCATCATAAAAATTGGGTTTAGTTCAAATATTTAAATCAGATTGCACCATTTTAAAACAACGATATTACTAATTTTATGTTATTTATCTATTGAGCTTAAGCTTTTTGAGCTTTTTTTCTTTAGATTCGAAAGCTTGAAAATATGTAAAATATCTGTAATTTTGACCAAACTTATTATCAACACAAGTGTTTGAATAAGTGAAGCTACAGATAATAAACACAGCCTTTAAATTATCTTGAATAAATTAGTTATTAACTTTTATAATCTAAAAAGAAAAAATAACAATAAAAAGAGCTCATCTCTTAGAATTTTCACAAATGAGGGAAAACAAAGACAAGATCGTTTCTTCTGAAAAAAAAGAGAATCAACAATAAAATGAAGTAATCAAAAATGACTCCGAATGCCAAGAGGAGCAAGAAAAATAAACAAACAAAACGTGTTATCCTATCTCAAATGAAATCATATTTTTCATAGGAATAAACATCCTTCTTATTTAACTCCTTGAGTTCAGCCTTTTCGAATAAAATGAGTTCAAATTATTCGTTAAATCGATAGGAGTCATTTTTACTAATTCTCTCGCCTACTTTATCATCTTCTAGAAATACAACTCAGGAAACAAAAAATACCTCTACTTCATCGGCATTCTCTGTACTTTTATCTTGATTTTTTTGGTGATTGATGCAAACATAAGGTCAAGGAATACAGCAGCGATTATTAATTACCTCTAAAATTAGATAATCAATGAGCTCAATTAAAAGATTGTTTTCATTGAGAAACAAAATGAGGACATTTTAAATAAATTATCTTTATTATCAGATACTATTAGTTTCTTAAAAAAATGATTGTTCCATAGAAATCAAAAGGATTATTAAAGTAAAAGAATCACTGTAAGAAAAAGTGTGTGCATGTATTTTTATCACTTTGAATCAATTTATGTGGGTAATATTATTTGTAAACTACCAATATTATTCATAAATGAATTAGATCTTCTTTAAAAAGTGATTTCTATTTTACAATATTTGTCATTTCGGATAAATAGAAATAGTTATGTGATGTAAAACAATGATAAGAATTGATTATTAATTACCAAATTCAAGTAGAAAAATTAAGGATTTAAGTCTAAAGGAGGATAGGATAGCCTGATATTACACCAAGGAGAAGAAATTATTATAATAATTCATTTTGCGATCGAAAAGATCCTGATTAAACAATCCAAATGAAATAATATTTTTCACAAAATAATAATCTCAACCAAATAAACAAATTAAGGTATCACAAATTGTATTAAGATAAGCTCATAATGAAACAATTTAAGTTTTCTCCTAATTTCCTGTTAAAGAAGTAGGAGTTTATTAAGCTCAAAGACATTATAGAATCTTCAGTATACACAGATCTAAGAACATTAGAATAGGATTCGTTTCTCTAGGAAGAATAAGAGTTACCTGCGAATTATGGAATAAAAGCAAGAATACCTGAAGAACTCGATCAGAAAGAATTAATTGAATTCATAGAAACAGATTACAAAACTCATTGGCTGTACTTGAGATCAGTATCAAAATCAAAAATATGTAATTCAGCTGTAGAAGATGAGAAAGTTAGAGCAGTCATCGAACATCAAATGGATAGTTTCCCGATATGGAAACTTATCAAAATCAGATTTTCAAGTCAAGGAAGAAATCGAATCATAAATGCAATAGCCAAAAATAAAAAGGAATCAGAAACATTTAGCTGTATTATGGAGAAGTAGTTTCCAGGATGGATTGAATTAGAAAGCATGAAAGAAATGTAAATTCTTAGAACACTGCATCCCCTGACAATCGAGGAGATAGTCAGAACAGAATTGGAGATTAAGAATAACTTCCTAAAGCAAGACGGATAAGAATAAGAAATACTAACAGCATTAATATAATGTAGGTATATTGATATTATTTGGACTTAGCAAGAGCCAAGATATTAAATTAGTAGCATAGAAGATCAGACAGGAGAGATATTCTCAAGTTTGAGGAAAAAGGCATTGATATAATAGGAAGAAAAGTAACTTTAACGTAATGTTAAGGAGAAAATTTAGAATATTAAGCATAGTATGAAGATATCCAAAGATTAATCCAGAGAGTTAATACATTAAGCAATCTAAACACAAGATAGATGTGATTATTAGTCTGTTGAATACTCAGATGGCGAGTTAATAGAGGAAATTGTTAATAAGTCATTGCAAGTTGAAATATAAAACATAAAATAGCTTTGTGAAACAGCAGCAGGAACTGTCGATTTTAGATCTCACAAGGTTAGGATCATGCTAGGTTCTAGAATTTGGAAATAAATCTAAGAATTAGAGTTATCTAAAAGAGAAGATGCACTTGCTATTCAATAAAGGATCTTTATTAGCAATAGGATATTCTAAAGATTTAATCAGCTGAAGACATTTTTGTAAGTGAGAAAATGTTCATTGACTGAATAATAGCTAGAACTTAATAGGATAATCAAGAATATTGAAATAAATATTTAAAAGATTTAAAGCGAAACGAATAAAATAGCTGAGTTGTATATTGAAGAAAAGAGAGAGAATTAGGAGATCGAAAAGGAATAAATATAGGAACATATTAAACTTAAAGAGTATTCAGAAGAACTGATTCAAGCTGGCTTAGTAGATATTGGTATAATGGTTAATGACTAAGAGATATGCTTGAAAATAAAAAAGATAATTAATAGAATGATTGAAAAAAATAATTAACAAAACAAAGACATTATTTACCAAGTTGAGTAAAATAGATAGATTAAGAAATAAATTGAGGAATTTTTGGTACTAAGAAAAAACCTTAAAATTAATCTAAAAGAACATACGCAATCTGGTAGACAAAGTAGCAACGATGAAAAGGAAGAAATAGATGATTTGAAGTTAAAGATTAAGTATCTTCAGAGATAACTAAAACACAATGATATTCTAATAACTTATCAAATAAATGTACAAAATTACATTTATTATGGAAAATTAAAGGAATTTCATAGAGCATTACTTGAATTCGCACTGAATAAATTAGCATGGGAAAACACTGACAAGTCGAATGAAATGGAAGAAACAGAGATAACTTAGCTTAAATAGTTGATAGAAGATATGCAATCAATAAAAATAAACTGATCTTTTATTTTTTGATAAGTTAATATCTTAGATCGTTATTACAATGAGAATTTGCAGAAGAAATCGAACAGAAAAAAGTACTAATAACGATATTTTAACTTAATAGTTGTCATTTATAATCTGCATGTTGATCATTTTATGAGTGGTTTCTTGATATTGCCTTCGAAAAGCAAATTTACTATTAGAATAAGCCAAAATGCTTGTAAAAAATATTTTTCATTGTGAAGGGAATATTTGTTATTTTAATGTCAAGAATGAGTCTAACTTATTGAGATAGCTAAAATTCTAAATCTAGTTATAACTCTCAAGTATCTGCTTCATCGATTTCAGTCTGTATCTAGGAGTCTACTATTCATTCATAGTCTCCTTAATATTAGTGCTCATTTCTATTCGTTTCTAGTCTTTCAAATAACTTATCTCACCAAGAGTATTTTACTTCACTAATTCTCTTAATTGAGCTTTTTCAGATTGAGACATCTATCTTTATCCATCTTTACGAGGAGAAGAAGGAAGAGGACTTTCGTTTTGTAACTGATTTGTTATTATTTCCTTTGGCTTATTGATCTCTTTCTGAGTCTATAAAACTTCCTAAACCAATTTCTTTTACTTCTACTTTGGTTTGATTAAACTCTTCCTAAACAGCTTCTCTAATTCTTCATTTTCATATATGAACATTCGTTTAGCTTTCTTAGGATTCCCTTCTTAATTGCTATTTATAATTCTTGCTGTATTTGCTAATGCCTCAGCTCTTTCTTTGATTGGATTTAATGAATCAAACAGTTCCTCCTATTATATTTAAATCTATTTCTCCTTGAGATTTTATTGATCTTAAATTGATATTCTTTCTAGACTTTAGTTACTATTTGGCTTAATGCATGATAATATTCGAGGAATTATGCGCTTTCTAGGCGAAACAGATTATTGTTAACTTAAATTATGATTTTGTTAACTGTTTTCATGAGAAGTTAAAAATGTTGACTAAAACTCAATCGATTAGTTTCGGAGGGTGTTTTCTCTGCAATACCTCCTAGGCGTTACTTTATTGCTGCTGTTTAAACTACCTTCTGACAATTCCCTTGGATGAAGTAACTAATTTTTTGAAGGAACACTATTATGAAACATTTATTATTGTTTTCTTGGAGAAACTTCCGTGCAAGTAGTCTTGAAACGCGTCGTGCGAGGAGAAAAAGACATATCCTGCTATGTTAGCGAGCAAGCAGCTTTCTTTTTGTAAAACTTATGCTCTTTTGGAGAATACGATGCTAAGGATGGATTGCCTTCTGTGCTCAAATGGAGAAAGAACGGCGATATCGGCTCAACTGAATAGAGATCTAAGGAATTATTTTGATGTTAGGTTTGTTAGTTTTATGGTGTCCAGAGAGTCTTACTGTCTTCAATAGTGCTATGAGCAGTTGTGTTCGAAGTTGAGTTTCTTTATCTATAAGAATCTACTGAGTAGTTGAATTTCGAGGAACGTATTTTCTCTGTGCAAGTTTTAGGGAAATTCAACTTTTGTTTGATCTTTGGGCATTTCGCAGCAAAGATATTTTTTGAATTTTATGCCAAATTAACATTTTATCCAGTAATTGTGAGCTCATTTTAGAATGCTTTTCGTGTTTAAGATTCCTATAAAATCTCGTAGTGCTTTCTCTTATCAAGCAGCTACATGTTATCTGTCAAAATAAACAAAAAATGAGTTCAACATATCACAAAATGAACAGAAATTGTATCTAAACTAACTACCTCTTGGGAGAGTAAGAAAAGGAATAGTATCATCCTATTCAGTTGCTACACTACAATTTATTTTTCTACGTGCACGCCAACTGGATTTATTCTACCTTGCTTCCATTAGGGTGTCTTTCAATTCAGAATTGTCTTGCAGAAACTTAATCTAATCAAGATCAAATGTGTAAAATTTGCATGTAGCATTAAGCGCTTTTGCTCTTGTTGTGCGCTCTTTGCAGCCTTTTAAGAGTTCAGAATCACCGAAGATCTAGCCTGGACCTATTATTGCAATCTAGTCATAAACATAGTTATTTTATATTCCCCTTAATCTCATAAATGAATTCTGAAACAAATCATCATCAAATTACTTTGTGTCTCTTTTTCTTTTGTGGATGGAAACTCGATGCATAAAGGTATTCTTTGTTTTCGACATTGCCAGTATCTTTCGATGATTCTAGTTCCTAATCAAGCTAACAAACAAATAATATTGTTAAAATCACCAACTAATATTTGTCATTACCAGTACATCTCCTTCTCTCACAAGGAATAGTTTCTCGGGGACATCTCCCTCTTTGAAAAGAATCGCATCCTTCTCGCAAGTTACTTACACAAGCTTAAGAAGTATCTACTCTAATTCTTGCTCGTTGAAATTTGAAAATAACGAGCAACTACCAAGAAACGATATTTCCTTGTTAAGTTCTTCTTCATAAAAACAGAATAGCACCTCTTCAAATGTCTCCCTGCTTAATATCGCTACCCTGAGTTCCTCTGAAGAAGCTGCAACAGAATATTCCCTACAAAATCCCCTTGTCTTCAATGCTTCCTCTCCGAAAACTTCTCCAGCTGCCCATTGAAACTCTCCAATTTTCAGTTATCTAAATGGTTCTTCCTCCTTTGCATTATTCATTCCATTCTCATCCATTATTTCTAATTCTTATTCTTCAATTATTTAATTCCCAAAAAGATTCAAGCCTTGCTATAACGGCTATTAGTCTGCTTAAGAGACAATACTCTGTTGAATTCTAGAAGTTCTTCTGGAGAAGAGTTATGAATTCAGCAATGTTGAAGAATTCGAGGAAGATTTCCTTAAACTTTATTAAGAAATCTCCTTTTTTGTTGCAGAAATCCCAAGACCATTCAATCCTTCCTGCTACTTCAATTTCAATTTCGGATCAGTGCTCTTCCACAAGAATCTTCATAAACAGACAATAAAAGCTTCTTCTTGGGACCATGTAAGCATAAATCTTAAATATTTGGTTACCTTTTCATCATGATTTTACTCCCCGAAAAAAAATCTTTTTTCGTAGCGACTTCGTCTTTCTTTGTCATCATTTTCTTCACAATACTCTTCAATTTCATCTAAGCTACCGTACTCTCACGCAGATTCTTCCAAAGTTCTTCTTGTTTCCGTTTCTCAACAATTACTTTCGATCTCTCCCTGAGCATTTCCCTTACTTCTTTATCCAATCTGTTATCTCTTCGAAGTGTGAATTCTTATTGTAATTCTGGTTGATATACCAAATTTCTCACCTCATTCTCCAATTCTTACTATTATTTTATTGAATTAACTCTTTTCGAATCATTTATTGTTGATTTATCATTAGTTTTATCAATATTAGTAATTATGCATTCATCTTTGCCTCGATCTCCTTCTAAATTATCCAGTTAGGATCTGTATTCTTCTTAAGTTTGTTTGTATCTATGTTTCTCAGAATTCATATCCCTTTTCTCATAAGATTACGCATTTCCCTTTAGAATTACATACAGACATTCATCTTAGTAGCCTTGCTCGAAAACAAACTCATCCTTTTTAAGCACCTCTACTTTGAATCCTTCATAGAGTCTCTTCATTAGTGAGCCTAGCAATCGTGACATCTAATCGATAAGCGTGACTTACTTGAAGAAACATCCAATAAGATTAAGATCTAGTTCATTTTTGTCTTCTTTTCGCAAGGTATCTTCTAATATCTTAAACATATTGAAAATAATTATCTTGTACATGTAAATTATCCTAATCTTTTTTACTTTAACTTCAGCTGAGTCTGCAAAGTCATAGAATAACTAGCGCTTGTTTGTTCGCATCGAAATCAATATCAAAAAGATAATAATTTCTTGGGATTAAATCAGCTAGTATTGATTGATAGAGAGAGACAGGGAATAATAATTATTATAGTACCACTCATTATTTTTAATTTATTTTGGTATCCTATTCTCAATTTGTTTGTTCTTAGAACACAAAGACAATATGATTATTAAATACATTCTCAAAAGTGAGATCTTAACCCAATTTGATAATCAAACGTCTCTCACATAAAAAATAATCATTGTGAGAAGGAATTATCACAATTAATCAAAAATAATAAAATGTTCTTTCCAACCTTCAAATCCTTGTTTTCTTGTTTATCAGATCACTTAGAATAAATCGCGAAAAAATGTGGTCCTCATTTTAAGAAAGTACTTGCTTTCCTGACTTTCAATTTTTTTCCCAAACCGAAAAGAGATTGCTTTTAAAATTTAAAAATAATTCTAGTAATTTAGTTTATGAACTATCCTTCGTGATCAATAATCTGTAAAGTTATTAATGATAATTACTTTTCCTTGATTAGAATAATTAATCTTTTTGAGATTCTAAGTGTAAGACAATTGTCTTTTAAGCACCTAATATATTTTTTATCTGAATTCTTTAACAGAATCTCTCAAGAAGCTAAAGAAGAAGTAATTAATTTGATAGTTCGGGAAACCAAAAAGCAGATAGATAAGATTATTAAATTGATCCGATTTATTATAAGAGCGAGATGGATTAATTTGTAAGAAGTGAAGACATCTCCTCTTCAATTTTCTTAAACTCTCCAAAATATCTTATGCCTACACCAGAAATGTAGACTTCGGAGTCTTTGGGTGGAAGAAAACGAAGAATAAAGCTGACCATCCCGATAGGCATAAAAGGATATGAACCTGAACTACTCAATGGACAAGATCAAAGTGAAAAGAAACCACAGCAATCCCCATAATAATCTTATCATGAAGATCTAACTGACTAGAGCAAATCTGTTAATGTAAGTTACATATATCCAGACTAAAAGTTCTCTCATTCGATCTAGATTCGAAATCACAGTGTACGAATGAGTGCCAAATCCCGAGCCTTATTTTCTCCTGTTTCTGCATCCAAGCCATTACAAAATGAATTATCTCCAACTCCTGCGTCTCTATCTCAAACTCAATATCCTTCACTCAAAAATAAAATAAATAATAGTTTCCATTTCAAAAATCAAGAAGATAATGAAGATGAAGAAGAACAATAAAAACCTCATCCAAAAACCCATAATTTTAGCTATTCTTTCAAAAACTCCATGAATTATTTTCTGCAGAGATCTGAAAACAAAGAAGAAATGCTGCGAAAAAAATCATAAGGACCTACAAAGAAAATCAGTGAACTCCTATTTGAAGAGGACAGTATTTCTCACAGTAATAATTCATCTAGAAAAAGTGAGACTCCCCGATTAAAAGCTGCTGGAGGGTATAATCAAGCTAGATTTACTTAAAGAGTTCCAAGACCTATTGATTTAGACTACTAAGGAGAGGTTGTCCATGTGTTTGGCGATCTTCCAGCGAGTTCAACTGCAAAGATAAGAGAAAATATAGATATTGAAAATGCAAATTAAACTAAAAGAGCTATGTTAGTTATTATTAGAGATGCAAGTAGATTTCTGAGTGCTCTAAAAATGCATAAGTATTTTTATGAGCCTTTAGAGTTGATTTCAGAAGGACGACGAAAAAGAGGACAAAGTCCATTAGCTTTAGTAAAAAGATTGGATTCTAATGTAATTAACAAAATAGCTAGCAACTTTGAAGCTAATAAAGTTAACGAATCGAGTAATTAACTCAATTGGATGAAAACTAAACTTATCCATGTTCATATTGGCAATGTTTAGAAGAGAAACTCGAAGAGAAAGATATCCGATACTGTATTTTTAAGTATTGAAGAGTTGAAAAGCTATGTTGAGCAATTATAGAAGCAACCTGAAAAAGAATAATAACCTCCATTCATTTAAACCCTTTAGTTTCCATAATTCTCTCCGACAAATAAAAGTGGATTCATTAGAAGAAGTTTGGAGAATTATGCTACTCCAAAGGCAACTAAATCAGCAGTTTCATTGCAGGAATGGCATTTCTACAATTCTTCTTTATAACATATTAACCATTTTTGTGAGTTAAACTTTGAAAATGAAGGAGCGTTAGGTGTGATTATTGCGTGTCCTTCACTTCTCTAGGAAATAAATATTAGTGATACATTCGGAGAAAAAGAAGAAGATTCTCATTCTAGAACTTCAAAAGAGACTTCTGATGTTTCAAGTCTCCATACATTGTAGTAGCCTGGAAGTTCTGGTGCCATGGGATCTAACAAGCAACAGAAAGAAAGAGTTTCACCGAAAAATAAGATATTATTACCAATAGAAGTAGGTGAAAGTGATTCAAAACCTAAAGAATCTACATTTCACAAAGAGGAGTTCAATTAATGTAAAGATGAAGATAATTTTCAACATACTCCAAGATCATTTATGCTGCATCCTTCGATCATTTCAAGATCTCCTTAATCTGTGTAATATTATAAATCCAAGGAAACAACTCTTTTCTAGTTTTCTCTTAATGAAGCAGTAAATTCTGATTAATTTGCTTGCAATTCGCCCGTAAGATCTAATTCTAAGAATTTGAGTTCTTCTCGTTAAAACAGTTCTCCAAAAAAAAACTAAACATATCTCTTTACACACTTGAGCTAGCGTGCTAATAGACTTAGAGATATCAAGATTCACGAAGCAAAAGAAGCAACTACCTCAGGAAATACCTAGAATTAACAATTTATAAATGAAGAAATTATCAAACAAAACAAAGAGAAAGTGTTGTATTAATTTAAACCAAAATGGGTTAAGATCAGAAGGGGGATGTCTGCTTTCAGAGGAACTTTACTAGATGGTGAGAGTAGAACTAATGATAATGAAAACTCATGGATTCATAAGATCTAACAATAATCTAGTGGAAATATGATTCAGGAAGTTAGTGAGTTAGAAACTACGAAAAGAGAGAAACCTTTAAATAGAGATTCTGTAATTTCAAAAAATCGAATGAACAACATTAAAGCAAGTAAGAAAGTGTATGATACTCGCCGAGTAGACGCGACTCATTAGAAATTCTTGACTTGGTTGGGAATAACGAGTTTTCGTTAAATATCAGAAATCGTTTTTAAAGATTCTTTCTTTGATCTGTCTTTATCAGAGCTAGAAGGTATCTTCAGTGAATTCGTGTACCTAGCAGATGAATGCACTTAATTCATGTAATCAGCAGCTCCTTTAGCTGTGCCTTCCTCTGCGAGTTTCAGTTAGAACATACAGCATTTATTCTAGTTTTTTATCCACATCGATTTACACTTACTTAAGCGATCTTTTAGGGTATTTTCCAGATTCAAAGAACTAAACATTCTCAGATCAGTAATTAAATTTCTTATCCCGTAATAGAGTCACCTCATTGATTAAGCGTTTTATCAGCGATAAATCATTGACATTCCTTTCTTTTGGCGAGATTTTCTGAAATTCAAAGTTACTTTTGTCTTGCAGAAATGGTCGAAAAATGAAAAACTAGAGTTTATTCACCTCGTTATTAACCCAGATCATCTCAATTTCATTCCTTTAAAAAACGTCTTCGATCTCTTTCCTGAAGGTCTTCGATTTCCTGATCCAAGACAGATTAAAAGCTTTAAAGAATATCTATTAAATCCTGTTTTCCTTAGAGAAGGATGTGTTCCTTTTCCTCGCATTTCAGATTGCCTCTAAAAAGAGATTTATTTTTCCCTCAATGATATTATCAAATACTTTACTTCGTAATCATTAGCTTGAGTGTAGAATCACTAATTTAAGATTTCTTTTAACATAGTGTGTTAATTCAAACATTTTGCAAATTTCACTATTAACTTCATTTTCTGGTTATTTCTTGGCAATTTTACTGCTAAACTGCTGGCTATTTTTAGGATTTGTCATTTTTCCAAATTCATTGAAAGATCAGAGCTACAAAAGCTCTTTTCAAAATATATGAAAGACTTTAAAATAATAAACACAATGATAACATTTTAATTATTATTCTTGTTTTTTTATGTTTCTAAAAGCAAATTGCTAACAAAAGGCAGTCTCACATAAAATACTACATATGAATAAATGCAGATCAATTTGTTTGTTTCTCCATTATTATGGTAAAACTATTCTTTTCTCAGAGCTCGACTAATTGGCCACTTCTGATCTTGTGATAGCTTCCAAGGTATTGAATGTAATCCTTGTATTCTTGCTTTTTTCTCTCTTCGGGAGTCAAATCTCCAAAGGTGGTGTAGGAACCAACTGCTTCTTTTGTCTGACCAGAGTTGCCATTGTAATAAGCGTATTTCACAGAACCTAGTAAACATTATTTTGTTAAAATGAACAAAATCTTTCATATTTTTGTAAATGTTAATAACAAATCACTTACCAATGAAGATTCCTGCTACGAGTCCATAGATATGAACACTAGGATTGATGACTACAGCAGAAGCAGCTTAAAAGAAGAGACCATTAGAGACAACATCTGCAAGATATTAATTAGTGCGATTTGAGAAGAACGCATATTGGTAAAGGTAGTAAGTTGAACCAAGTCCAAAGCCAGTGAGGGCATAAGGAGCCACTAAATCTCGAAGGATGCTGTAAAAATAATATTAAAAATTATCTCCAACGCGATAATAGTAGCATTGGCGTACCTAATTGTTCCGAAATTCTGATTTCTGATGAATCGGAACATTTTCTTGAGGGCAACAGAGGGGATAGTCTTGCCGAGGAGTCCAAATCCAGCTGCGTAAACAACTCCTAGAAGAGCTCCTTTAAGGCCAGATTTAACAATATTGCCAACTTCCCAATGATGATCATAAATGACATCTCTGCAAGCAAAACATTTTTAGAAGGTGGTATCATGCTTTTTGGGATGAATTGTGTGAGGATCATTCAAGCTTGGCATATGAAGTGCACCAACATAACGTTGATCTTCATTCGTAGCAGAGTTTAGATTCATTTTTTCCCTTTTATTTTTTTTCTTTTAATCTTTTTTCAGAATATATTTTTTTGATTTTAATCTTTATTGCTTTTGACATTCTCTTCATAAAGAATTGAGTATGCTCCCATTTGTTTATTTAACTTGAAAATTAGAAAGGAAAAGCATGTCTTGCTGTTCATTTGTATATTTTTTCAGACAGATCAAACAAAAATAAATACTTAGATGCCTTTTCAAGACTTTATTTCATGCACATTCAACACAGAATTCGGAAAAAGATCAAGTTCTTTCAAAGTCTCAACTGAATCTCTTGGGATAGGTTTTTTGGGGTAATTTGTTATCAGCTCATACCTGAAGAAGTCATTGAAATCATCGACTAGTCGATATACATCTCTGATTAGTTTATTCGCTGATATTGTAATAAACACAAGGATATCTTATCCTCCCTTCGTTGAACGTATTTTCAACTCTGAAATCTCATTTTCTGATTTCTCCCCTGATTTCTAAAGAAGATACTCTTCAGTTAAAATACGAATTGATCCATCTTCTAACTTCTCATGCTTGATCCTAGGCTATTTAGCTGAACTTATATCCTTTGAACTCTCCTCCATATTTGCTTCTTGAACGGTATTTAGACCAACACTTTTACTCGGTTTTTCTACTTCTTTTTTAGCCTACACAAGCTCATTCTTGGTAGCAACTAAATCAAGTGGTTTTTGACCACCTTCTAACTTCTTTTAAACTTCTGCTCGAATGTCAATGACTCTACCATTTTTGATGACCTGCTTAGGGAGTTTAGATAAAAATTCCTCTTTAGATTGCGGTTTCAATTAATCTTCATCTATTGAATTAATATTTCCTTATTTTGAATTCGACTTCAAAGGATTAAAGTCTTCTTCCGCTTTATCAATGACTTTCAATGGAACACCATTAGGATAATCTTTTTTCAGTTAATATGGAAAATACCCTTCAAGAATGTCTGATAAAATCTATCTTGCTTCTGGAGAACCGTATTTAAAAAACGGAAAACCCTTAATAGCTATTCCATCTCGATAAAATCCAATTGGGATTGGATCAGTACGTCGGAGTCTGCTAAATCCACGATCATCTTTGTATATTTCTTAGCAACCACCGTCTTTTTCCGTTGAATAGTTAAGTTCACTGATTCGTAATAAGATAATGTTTAGATCGATTTCTGATGGTAGATGATAGTTATATTTGGGCTTTTTAGCATCCCCAACGAGCCTCTCTTTGTTCAAATCTCCTTTTAATACTTCATCTCCAGTTTCATCGACTGTCCAACGTAATCCATATTCTGCGAGGAACTTCTCCATTGCGTTAACTTTGAGAAGAAGTTTGACATTTTCTTTTTAGACTTTTCGGACTTCTTCAGCTGCTTTTTCTGAATCTTTAGATTGTTTGTATATTTCTACTTCAGTTTTGAGTCCTTCTAATTCTTTGCTCTTTTCTTTGATCTCTTCTCGTTGTTGTTTCACAAGCTATTCTGTTTTTTACAACCTTGCTGCCATACTTGCGAGAAGATCGCTATCTTAACTTAAACTAGATGGTTTCTTTGGAGGTAATCCTCCTTATCCTCCTAAAACTGGGTTTAATCGTTTCTAAGCGAATAAATTATCAGGTTATCCTTCCATCTGTAAATTCCTCACTAGTTTCCTAGCTAGATCATCGTCGATTCGTGGTGAAGGAGAGCTTTACCCACCAACTAGATTCTTAGCAGCACTGCTTAAAATAGCTGAAGATTTCTTTTCAAGAATTTAATTATTTCCATTTTTATTGCTTGAAGAATTTGAACTTGGTCTCGATCCTCCTGCAGCACTTTTATGCCCTCCTGGAGTCAATGATCCAGCTGTAGGCTTAGTTATTGAAGGTTTAGGATGTTTAGTAGGATCAGCTTAAGAGTCATCACTGGTCTACCAGCTGTCTTTAATATTAAAGTCTCCTTTTTGAAACATTTCAAGGGAATGGAATATTTTTTAAATTTACTAATTTTTCCTTTCCTAATCGATAATGAGACCTAAAGAAAGCACGCTTCTATGAAGATTGGAAATTTTTATGATTATGCCGAAATAATACTTTTTTTCAAAGAAAATCAAAAGATGTTTTTCTAATTTTCATTTTATCAAACGAATTACTTTAGTTAAAACATTTTCACAATACTTAAATATTTAACTTCTAGCAACTTTAAGAAGGTTTATTGTTACCAATTAAATTAGAATTCTTATTATAATTACTTAGTTTGATCTACTTTTAGGTATTCATTTTTAGAATTAAAGTTTTTCAGAGGAGGGGAATATGATCTTTCGGTACTAGAAAAAAAACAAAAAATTTCAGTAACTAACCACCACAACCGAATTTTTGTGCTTGAATCAGATGAATTGTTGCAGAAAATGCATTCTAAAACTAGAAAGTATTAATTTTATTGAAAAAAATACAAAGAATATTTTCAAGACAACCTAATTGTTTTAAGAGTATTTAAGAAGTATAATTTAAATATCATTACTGATTTTCTTATTCTAAATGTCAATTTACTATTAAGTTGGATTATTATTATTTTTTAAAAGTACAATTGTTTCAATTTATCTTAAATATAATAAGGTCAGATTTTTACTAATTCAAATTCACATTTTATCTGTCCTTGATATCAAATATCACCAATCATCGTCATCAATTGTTCTTCTCTTGAACTGTCAATCAAATAAACAAAGAATAAGTATATTTTTATCAATTTAGTAGAGAGAATTATCTTTCTCCTTCAAAAAAAGTATCAAATAAACCATTTTTATTATTCACCTGCACTTTGGTATCTTGAACTTAACTCACGGAGCTTTCCATCATCTTCAAGAACTCTGCATCTGATATCTTGTTTGTAATTTTCCCCATCTTGGCTCCCTTGAAATTTACAAGATTATTATTATTAGTTTATAATGGTTGATTTCTTGAAATTTATGAACTATTCGCAAGGTAGTTTTGTATTTACTTGCATTAATGCTGCGGTGTATTGCATTGCCTTCTCTGGTTTGACGAGCTTAATGTTGTTCACTTGGATAATTATATGCCAAAAATAAATGAAATTCAAAACATAAATGGTAGTTTTATTGTGTTGTAATCTATTTCTTACATCTTGCTCTAGCCTCATCTGAGAGAATAGCCTTCAAAACGCTTTCAACCATCTCTTCTTATTGTCTGCGATTTCAAACGACAATTTAAAGTTATGCTTGAAACGAACAACTCTAGTGCTTACTAACGTGCTTCCTCTTGCTACTGCAGTTTCTGCAATTGTGCTTGATCCTAAGCATAAAGAAAAACAGCTATCACACTCTTGTTTTCATCGAATCAAAATATGTGAATTTACCATTTATTATGCCATTGTGGTTTTCGACTTACTTTTTTTGTTTGTTTGATTTATTGAAAACAAGATTCTTTAATTGATCAAATCAATCAATTATCTAATCTCTTTCTTTGTCTGATTTATATTTCCCTCCTTGCTCTTTTCTATCTCAAATCCCCGCGATTACTTACATTCTTTTTTTAAATAACCCAACCATCCTTATGTTAATTTGTAGTGTGTTAGACAAAAAAAGGGAAGAAATTATAAGATAAGATTTCTTAGTTTTGTTGTGTAAAAAATGCAACTCACATTTTTGACAATAAAGATATTTCTTCTAGGATGTTTTTCATGCTAAAACATGATGTCACAGGCTATTAAGTCGATGATGATGGATGTTTTTTCTTTAGTGTGACTCTGCTGTCCTCCTTTTCATGAATAAATAGGAATAAAACGTTTATTTGAAATTTGAACTAAACTTAATAAATAAAAATATCTTTTACCATAGCAGTGAGGATATCATTCCCAGAAAATGAAGATTTAATCATTTTTCCGAAATTAATCTCTTTGAAGAGCTTTGAGATATCTTAAGACAAAATATGTATTATGAGAAATTAGCATATTGTTATTAAGTACTATTTCTTACTGGATTTGAAGCATGAAAGGAGATAAGAAACTGGAATCTATCTCGTCTCTAGATTGAAAACAGCCATGTCACTCCTAGTTAATCAAATTGATATTTCGTTTAAACTTCGATTCATATGATAACATTCACCAAAAATTCATAATAATTGCATATTTTTTTTTACGTTGATTTGTATGAGCTGAGTGATACAAGACATATTTTAGGGAAAAGATGTTTATCGTTCAGATGTTGATATATCACAAACAACGGAAATGTGTTCAATATATGGACAGCAGTGTTTACTGTCAGCTTTTTTTAAAAATATTTTTCAAAACAATAAATTATTTTTTGTGTGTTAAGGCGATTTCAAAAATAATTTTACCTTAGCGAAGAATACAACTAGGATGATGAGAAAATATGCAAAATAGTACATAGCTAAGGTTGGAAACATCGATACTAAGAAGAATACAAATATCAAGGACATAACCTTCTTATCCCAACTCACTTCTTCAGGTAAGGCTTTTGTTTTTTTCCCTTTCATAACCTACCATAGCACACAGATCAAAGCTATTATTTCGCAATACACCAGCATCAACATCCGATAGATGAAATACCTGAATTTTAGTAGTTTATTTTTCAAAAAAATCTATGAAGTTAATCAAAATAATTATTTTACACATGCAGAATCAGAATATTTATGATATCATTTATGAGGCAGAGTTCGAAAGTTATTCCAAACACACCAAAGAGGCTAGTGAAGCGGATTAGATTTGGCTCGAAATCTGTAGCGAATGTAGTGAAATAGTTCCTGTTAAAAATTCAAATTGGCATGATTGAGAGACTAAAAAGTAGAAATTTCACTAAACAAAACTTACCACAAAGCAAACAGGTTTGAGATTAAAAACCCAAGTATTTTATTTAGATTTTTGTTAGTTTTGAGTCCTGCTGGATCGCCCATAAGCCATTCTACTTCCTTGGAGAGTGCATCAATGTGTATCCCACTGAATTGCTCATGAAGGAAACTGAGAATCGAAGATACATTGCAAGTTATAAGAAAGATAGAAATAATTCCAAGAATCGTATCGACAGCTATGAAAGTGAGTCCAGAGAGTAGTTTCAAATAAATCTTAAGCAGTACTGAATAATGCAGTGTTTAATAAGGATTTTTCAATAACGCAAGAAGCGATGGCCAGCTTGAAATGACTTGAATTTTGAATTGCATCTGCTTATAGATGTTTCTCCCTATTCGTAAATGAAGTAATGTGATTTTCAATATCGGAATCTGATATGTTACAACTGCTGAGACTAAGCAGTAAAATAGTTTCTGCATTGAACTTATCCAGACTAGAAAGGTTATTAACTGCATCGAAGATTCACTTGGACGTAACCATCTCTCGAATAAAGTTGAATGTGGAACTGCAGAAAGAGATGATAATGGACTTTCTATCTAGGGTTATTTTGAATCTTAATCTTGGTCTTCATTTTGATTTAACTACTTATCAGACTGATAAACATAAGTCAGGAGATTGCTGAGATTAATTTGTTTTATTGTATAATCCAATTCAGGCAAATTGTGGTGCTATTTGTTGAGAATATGATGCTACAATGAAGACAGTTCAGTTATGTTCAAATCAAAATCACAGGGCTCAGAATCGTTTATGCCAACATTAAAGAAACTGTCAGATGAATTTGATTGAGCTTTTTCAAGAAGGACGTTAGAATTAGAAGATGTTTCAGATGGAGGGGTACTTTTAGGGGAATTTGCTGGTATTTCAGGAGTAGCAGCAGTTGCTGGATTAGCAGTCGTAGTTGTAGTGTCATCAGCTACTATAGGATTACTACCACTAACTGTGCCTTTGGTTGTTTTTATTTTTTTATTTTTCTCAAGATGAGCAGAAACTGATGCCAGCATTCCTGCATGGACTTTCAGCGAAGAGTAGATTTATTAAATATGCTAAGGACTAAATGACAACAAACCATTACGGACAATATCCTTATAAAAGATGATTTAAGATTTAGTTTTATAATTGTATCCGAAGCTCAAAAGTGCTCGTATCTAGAATTGCTCGCCTAATTTACTCTTCTCTTATTTTTTTCAAGACAAAAAAACATTGAAAATAAGATAAAATATCCATATGCACAATTTTGATTTTGGTGTTGCAAATAATAAATTATTCTGTACATGAGTATTCAATGTCAATCCAGGGATCATATGCCCTCATTTGTTGTCTGCAATAGTCAGAGACAGTATCACCTTCTTCGTAGATACGCCCAAGAACAACCATTTTACCCTGAATAAGTTCAACATAAAAATAATAGAAAAACATTGAATAAGCAGTCTCTACACATCATATTCATACTCCGCAATACTTGCTGAGACTAATCAGCCCTGTTGAGCGGCTTAGCACTGCTTCTACATTTGATAACTAAATTATTGTTAAAAATAATAACAAATGTTCTTAAAATGAAGAGAAATTCTTCTATTTTTACATTTGGATCTTCTTCGATTAGGATAACTGTAGTCTGGAATCCTGAAATGTTGAATCCTACAAGTATTTTTTAAACTAATTATTGCCATCCGATGCTAAATCTCTAACTTACCTATCAAGTAACCTTTCTTTTTGGCTTATGATTTTGGAAAGAAAATCTGCACAGTCCCTTAGGAGTACATTGTTCTTTCAAGTAAAATGTTAGAAATTATTGTTTGGGATTTTTTTTCTTCGATAAATTTGCAGACAAAGATTGAATGTTTATCAGAATCTTAAAGCATGTAAAGGAGAATCATATTATTTGAATATCACTTTTGTTATAAAAATGTGGATGATTCATTCTTTTCAAAAGGTATTTAAAAATATCTAAAAATAATTGGAGATATCATTTTTTCTTATTAAAATTCAAGGAAAAAGAAATATTTTGTCATGCCAATTTTTTATATTTAATTAGAAAATAAAAAATGATAATAATTAAATTTGAGATGAATATTCCTCAAACAATAATATGCTTGTTTCATAAACAAAATACTTTCACACAAAGTCTCTCTTGTATTCAAATTCAAATTCAAGGATAGGAAACATAGAACTAATTTAAAATTGTGAATATCCAATGAATATTGTTCATCTCTTGACAACTTTGATTAATTCCTTCGTGTGCATGAAAAAGAAGATATTGTTTTAGGCAGAGTTTTGTTTGTTTGTTTGTTTTTTGAAGCAATTTTTTCAAAAAACAAAAAAATAATAATATATTAAATCCTAAAGTTAGTTTTTCTCATAAATGTCAGCAGGAAATAGTTTAAGTATGTACAGTAAATCCCTCAGTTCCTCTGAAAGCCCCTTCGTTAATCAGGATAAGCCTAAGGACATACAGAATTACCATTATCTGCCAGAGACATCTATTCCTTCTCATAGTGGATTCAACTTAATGGCAAAAAGAACACCGATTTAACCAGTAATACAAATCAATCATCCGTAGAATCCTCAATAAATTATGTAGAATAGCATTTTGACTTCTTATCCTAATAATAGCAGTGAAGGAAGCAGCTGTAGTAGTAGTAACATAAAACCTAACAAGAATGGATAGCATTGTTTGAGTAGACAAATGAGTAAATAGTTACCGCATCATTAGCAGTAAATCAGTAGTGGAAGCACATGTGAGCACTCAGAGCTTCGAAGTTTCTTCTCTGATAACTAACATTTTATGTCTAATAATCATTTCAGTGGAAAAAGTGCTGAAGAAAGGGAGTAATATCAAGCATAAATTGACAAACAAAATAGCCTTTAAGTCTCTCATTTCAACTACAAACCTTTAGATATATCTGATTCTTCTCCTGGAATATATTAAACACTACAAAATGATTAGAATGATGTTGAAGAAGGAGAAGCTATAGGTACTTGCCCACAACATCCAACAAAAAAAGTAATTGCAATATCCTTCTTTTATCATTTTTGGAACATAATTATTCTGATTGACATATTAAAGGTAAAATATCAAATGACTGAACGACCTTTAGACAGATTTTGTTCAAATTGTGCTGTTGAACTCGCTCGAAAAGGTTACGCAATAGAAGAAATATCAAAGACATTGCAATGTAAGATATATTTTTTAAGAAATAATGATGAAATTAAGGTTATTTTTTACAGATTCATTTTTGAAATCTTGGTTTTATTATTGGAAATTTGTTAGAAACCGAAATGGATAAGTTCATGGGCGAAGTTAAAAACGTCAAAGGACTAAGTGATATGCTTATGGATAGCTTCAATGCAAAGCTGTAGTAGATTCGCGCACATTGCTTAGAATAAACTTAAAAAGTTAATGGTTTTTTTGCATCGATCGAGAGTGAACTGTATTAATAAAAAACAGTGATTTTGAGTATTCTTAACGATGGTATGTGGGAAGCAATAAATGTAATAGAATAGAAGAAAACTGAAGCTAAATTATTAGAGAAAAGATTTCTTAGGAATGAAGCTGATATACTGAGAAACAGGAATAAAATTGTGTCAGAAATGGATGAAACTGAAGTCAGTTAGATTCTAAAGTATTATCAATAAGAATTAGAGTCAACTAAAGGAAGTTTAAATGAGATATTCACAGGGACATCATTTTAATTGGCTTAGATGGATTCGAGTAAACTAGCGAATGACTCAGCGTACATTAAGAAATTAGTCGCATTAGATGTTTTGTAGCCTAGTTTCTTTACATCTTCTTTATTGAATCCTAGTTTGAATATTGCAGCATAATCAAGAGAATAACCAACTTCTTCGATGCATGGAAATTAGACTAAAAGCATCAAAACTGAGTAGGTTAGATCTTCAAGAAGAAACGAATCATAATAGAAATATGAAAGTAGTGAACAAAAGTAATAATTTTATGGTTAAGCAGATGTTGTTTGCAAGAGCATCGTTGAGACTGGTGGTGATTCATCGATGAGTGAAAAATAATAAACACAGGAAAGTGAAGATCTTGGTATGTAATCTAATATTCTGCAGAATGACAGCAAAATATCTAATAAAAGTAACATCAGCTCTAACAAGATCATCAGCTACACAGATCTTCATTAGCAGTCGTTAAGGGACAACAATAGCAGCACTGTTTCTGCAAATCACAATAACAATAATGCAAATTTGCTTCTGAATTCCACAAAATAGCATAACTCAAACATCAAAAATATGCAGGTAATTTAATCGTCCTTCACATTTTTTTACCTATTTTGCTGTAAACTTTCTCTAAAATAGTACTAAAGCCCACCGAATTCTCAGAAATCAGAAGGATTCCGACTGATGTCAACTCATAAAGTAGACCATCAAGGAATGGCTTAAAAACACAGACAAGCAGCTTAAACTGAACCTACTCATCTCCCATGCAATAAATTCAAGCAGGTTCTCTAAGGGAATAACACTGGATATCAACGAAATCTTATGATGAATGAAGAAATACTCACAGGAAATAACAATAATTATAACAATAATAATTAATATAATCTTAAATATAAAGGAATCTCTTAAGCACAAAGCAAAAGTTTCATGCCTTTTCAATGAAAAATATTACCAAGCATTATTCTAACCATTCACAAATTAATCATGGTGTTAACACAAAGTTCATATTTGTGTTGTTGAATTGTTATTTATTTAATCTATTTTATAATTAATTCCTTCTCCTTTTCTGCATTTATCAAACTAAATACTAATTTAAAACCTAACATTTGAACTCTACTGAAAATCTCATTCAAAAAGTTACACAGAAATGAGCAGAAGGACATTCTCACAGTTGCAAAGTAAAGACCTTACCACAATGTTACATAACTATTATTAATAATTATTATGTCTTATTCATAGAATCCAACTGAACTAGATTGCTAAGAATATTTATCAGAATATTAAGAACATCAAAAAGCATACTGAAGAATACTGGCAAGCCCGATAAGAAGTGCTTAAGCTAGTCAATTAATGGAAGAGATAACTTGATAATAATGATTATCATGGAGGTATGAACCCAGATGAAGCAGGTATTGCTGTAAAAATAATTATTTCTAACAATGAAAATAATTCTTTTTAAACTCCTTTTCTAAAAAAATTCTTAGATGTATGATGTGATAATGGCGAAATACAATTCCAAATCTTTCCAAAGATTCATTGAAAACCATTGGCCAGCTCCAGTTCGATATTGGGTTGTTAGAATGCAACAAAACTGTTAATTTGAGAAAAGGATGCTTAAAAATTGAGTTTTTAATTAGCAATTTATTTCTTCTTAAACTATCAATTCACTAAAATACAAAACAAATAATATTCCCATCCAAAATGTTATTATCATGTAAATCATCTACTCATATTTCCCAAGTCTTTCCCTCTCTCTCTCTCCTTTACATTATATTAACCTTTTAAATAGATTATTATTACTTTGAAGATATATTATGTTTCTATTGAAATTCCTCCGAAAAGTAAAAAAAAAAGAATTGTCCAGTCTAATATTTCTTAAATGTTATTAAAAACATCTTAATTAAAACTTGGTTTTGGTTGTTTCATCGAATGAAGTTACGTGCATCAAGGATCCATGAAGTAGGAGGTAGCAACGCAGACTTTAGGTAAGATTCTCAATATGCCCCTAGCATACTTTTAAACTCTATTCGATTTCTTAGTTTCCCTCATGTTTTCCCTTTATTCTTTAATATAGACCATAACATCACCTTCAACACAGCAACATGAGCAGATTAGACTATCTATCAGTTCATACATCACCATAAAATTTCAGTTCAGTTGTTAAATAAAAATCTACTCGTGCAGCAGCACATCCTATTGAACTAGCGAACAGCTTCTACAAGATGAACGATCTTCAATTAAAAGAGAAAAGCATCTTGCGATCTCCGTTTGCCAGCCATTTAGAAGAAAAAGATAAACTCAAATTGTTTAATGGCGATTCTACGCTCAGAGAATCAATTGTAAAGGAATATGGATATGTTAAACCGAAAAGAAAGCCATCCAAATAAGGTAAAGATAAAGGAATATTCAGTTTACTTTGCAACATATGTGCAAGAAGTAATGGATTTCCAAGTAGTTACATCAAGGAAAAGCATTGTGAACTCTATTTATTAAAGATTTATTTCACAATAATTTACTGTTGATAAAGAAATCTAAAGAAACTAAGAGATTAAGTTTGCAATTATACAAAGTTTAGGTAATTCTAAAGCTCAATTTTGTTTTACACAGAATTGCAAGTTGAAGGTATTGAGAAACTAGCTAAGGAGAAGCATGAAGTTCATGGTAGAGCAATAGCTGAGACATAGCTAGTTGGATTAAAGCAACGCGACACATTAGAAGGAAAAATAGATTTAGAAAACATTAGAGAGATTAGAAAGTCCTTACGGAGACGATACGCGAACAGGAAGAATTTCTAAAAGATTTTTTCAGCTTGGGATTCCGATGGAAGTGGGAGTATCAGTGTCACGAAAATGATGGACATGCTCGAGAAAATGCATATTAAAATCAATTTCAACGAAGCAAGAGTCTTGATTGCGAGTGCAGATGAGCATATGTCAGGGAAGTTAAATTTAAGTTAATTTATGTACCTCATTTTTAACAGCAATGAAGCACTCAATGTAGATCTCAAGAAATTACCTGGTATAGATGATATTTTCTGTTGTGAGGTGTTTTGATAATCTCTTGCAACCTATTTTCAATAGTCTTGAGCGATGATGAGATAGAAGGAGAGCTCTAGCAAGCAAGAGTCGTAGAATTACTGGCAGGAGACATTGTGAAATCAAAATAATCTCAAAAAGACAAGCAATTAAACCTCATTTTGAAAAACAGACTTGAATAAATTACCAACTAAATCTTGCAGCAAGATTCTTTGAGTAGTGGGTACATTCCATTTGAGAAGCTAGAACTTGCTATGAAGAAAGTTGGTTTACCTGAGTCTGTGATGAACAAACAAGATCTCAAGAATATCTACAATTCATATAAAAAAGATGAACATCGATTCGATTATAAAAAATTCATAAATTTCCTGAAAGGTTATCATTTCATGATTGAAGACCTGTATAAACCCGAAGAAGAAGCTGGTGTGTTCATGAAGTAAAACGCAGAGTAAAATATGCTACTGCACAAAAAGATTTTAAGTATGGAATAGCCTGTGAATATATTAGATGCACAGTCAGAAAACAGCTGGTCAATGGAGGGAATACGTAGAAAAGCTAATAAAGTGTTCAAGACAATCGATAGGTATTTTAGCTCCAGAGAAGAGTTTGAAAGTGTATTGAAGAAGTAGATTCAACCTGAGAAGGCGGATGGGGAGTAATTGTAAGTCAGCAAGCAATAACTGACGAAATTCTTCAAGGATCTGTTCTTGACAGTTGGAGAGAAAGATGTAACATAAGGAGATCTCGAAGGGATGCTATCTGCATTGACTTATAATAAGCAAGGATACACTGTTATTGCAGAGATATGCCCGATAATATATCAGTAAATTTATTGATTTGGAATTAGAAAACAAGATTATTGGATTGAATAATTTGTTTGTTTATTAAGAGAATCCGATAATCAATGGGTAACGAGAATGTAATGGAAATAAAATCGGCCTCCTCCACCTGATAAAGTTAGATTTGATGATAGGTTTCCATGTAAAAACGATCAAGTAATTGACAGTGCAGAGTAGACTTTAACGAGAAATGGATGGAAATAAGAAAAAGAAGAAGAATAAAACATTTTTAAGTAACCTTCTTTGTAGAATTCACTTTATTAGTCTTAGTAAATGACTAAAAATGCCAGTGCTTTCAATCTTGAGACATATCCTAAATAAGGTTAGATCAATTAATAGTAAGCCTAACTAACAATAGGTTCGCCAAATAACTTAGGACAATCTCCCTCGACAAAAAGTTAACTTATTGATAATAATAATTCTCGATATGCAAGATCGCAATCTCCTGCGAAACTGTGGACATAATCTTCCACAATTTATAACAAAAAAGGAATCAAACAGATCTTAGAAAAAATAGAAAATAGGGTATTCATGGGGACTACTAAAGCACAAGAGGTTTTTCGATCTTTTGATAGAGATCATGATGGTAAGGAGAAATCATATTATTTTTGGGAGTTTGAATGAGTTCTAGATATTTAATGCTAATTTTACTCTTTTTTTGATTGATCCCCAAGGGTATGTATCTCAGAAAGATCTAGTACGGAAGATAAAGGAGTTGAATGTCCTTGAGAATTCAGAAATTACACCTTTTTTAAATTACGTGGATCCTTAGCGAAAAGGATTCGTTGATTTCGCTGAATTTAGCTCAAAGATACGCTCTGGTATGACTGTATAAACTGATAGTGGTAGGGATATTGCACCTCCTACAATTCTCCCAGCAGCTGAAAATAATGCGTAAAATAAGTAAATGTTGCCTACTATTAAGACGCAGATTGAATAATTTCGAGCAAGTTTTCGACCTGAATTTTTAGGTAACAAAAAAGGAAAAAGAATTATGATGAATAAAGCCAATCCTAACATGTCATGATGATTGTTTTTCTGTTGATTAGTGGAATAGCCTAGAAACACAAGATTCGGAGCTAGTCCTGATTTTAAGAATACCTTTAAGAACATTGAGATTTCTCCTACGAGTCCTATGTTCTGCAGCAATAAGGTACAAAACAAAAATATTCTTGCAATGTATTTAGTTTACTGTAATTTAATGATCAAACAGGAGAGATTTGACGCTAGTTTAAACCATAGAATCATGTTTTAGAAGGTAGAAAAAGCATAACAATAAGCTAGCATAAATAATCGAATCCAAAGAATTAGAGCAAATAACCTCAGCATTTCGAGTAAAATAGAGCACTAAAATCAGCGATAAGAGCTCCAACACTAACAAAAGATTGAATCTAAAGGATACAAACAGTGGGCTTATCAGCATGTAACATGAAAAAAAATAGTTATTTCCTCTTAACAAAATTGTGGGAAAAAATTGATTTTTTAATGATTATTCGTTTAGCGAGCTGATCTTTTGAATGACTGGAGTTGAGACAAATAAGTGTCAACATGCTACATTATTAATGAGGAGATATTTTTTAGTTTTTTTCGATTGCCTTGTAAAAATGAATAAAAGTGTAGAAAAAGCGCTTATTCACGATTTAATCGTTGATACAAAGTGTGATAAGTAAATATGCTCGCACTATTTCGTTCTATTTCATGTTCGTTCGTGGGGAATGATGCTATTCTAGTGAGCTTATTCGGCTGGCTGATATATACACAAGATATAGATAGATATAAATATTTTTTGCTGAATCGAAAAAAAAAGAAATTAATTTTTTATGATTTGAACAAAAGAAGGATAAAGGTTTAGAAAGATTGGAAATTCGCATGGGAAATTGTTGTGATGGTGATAAAAAAAGATAGCCAAAGTAGTCATTTCTGGATGATATAGGAGTCAAATCTTCATTGCAGATACCTAAATAGAATTAGAAGACTCCATTGAGGAAATAACCTTCAGGAAATGATAGCAGTAGTGCAGTTCCATCGATAGCGGAACCTGCTATTAAGATTACTACATCTGCATAAGCAATTGAAGAAACAAAGGGAAAATAAGAACCTGAAGAAGGAAGTAGATAACTAGGAAAGAGACATTTATCGGGGATATCTATTGATTCTCGTTCTAGCTGCTCTTCATCAGGGAGCAATGGATTAAGGAGGAAGAATCTAACAATTTCAGATTTTATTATCGATCGACCTCTAGGGAGAGGTGCATTTGGGTAGGTGTATTTAGTCACCAAGAAAGATACAGACAGGAAGTATGCGATGAAGACGATAAAGAAGGTAGACATGGTTAAATTGCAGCTGATAGAAGCGACGATTCTTGAGAAAACTATTTTACTTAGATCGTTCCATCCTTTTGTTGTGTCGTTGAAATACAGCATATAAACTGATAAAAAAGTATATTTAATCATGGAATATGTCCAAGGAGGGGAGATATTCACTTTATTGAAGCATCTTGGAAGTTTTTAGGAGAATGTAGCGAAGTTCATCATAGCGGAGATTATCCTAGGCATTTAATATCTCCATGAGACACTGAAAATCATCTACAGGGATCTCAAACCAGAGAATATTCTGCTGACTAAGAGCGGGCACGTTAAGATATCTGATTTTGGACTCTCCAAGGAATACTAAAATAAGGTAAAAATGAGGGAAATATGAATATTATGTTGCAATATTTTTCATTATTTTGGTAGTGAATTCTAGAATAATCTCTCTTTTTTTTGTTATTAGGATGATAAAGCGTATACTTTCGCAGGTACTCCAGAGTATATGTCACCTGAAGTTGTTCTCAACAAAGGACACAATAAAAACGTGGATTTATGGGGAATCGGCATATTTTTATTTGAACTAGTCGCAGGATATCCTCCATTTTAAGATAAAAAACGAAACATTGAGAAAATTTAAAAGCAGATCATAATGAACCGTCCAATCTATCCAGAAACATTTTCCGCAAATCTCAAGGATCTTATCAAGAGTCTCCTTTAATCTGACCCTAACCAACGTTTAGGCGCTGATTCTATGGATGATTTGAAATCGCATTCTTTTTTTCATGATGTTGAATGGGAAGAATTACTCAAACTCAGCATTGAATCACCACTTAAAAAATACACTGACTAAGAAAAACCACTCAAAGCCATCAGACCTAGACCCATCTAAGAAACTCCCATGAGTTTGAACATCCAACTGCCTTAGATTAAAAATCTGACATATAACAATGAAGATGCATTGTAAGCTCAACCTCATGAGAATGAAATACAAGAAGAAAAATTTGATGAAGAATCTCCAAAAAACAATAAAATTTAATGAAAAAATTAGAGCTTTTTGGGAGTTAATCTTTGAGCGATTCTGCTGGAATCTTGATTTACGTAATCAGTGCCTGTAATTTTAAAATAAAATTTCAATGTTAAAGAAATTGGCAGATTTAAACATCGTCATATTACAAAGTCATCAAAGTCACATTCTATTTCTTAGTCACTTTTCTTACACTGGGCTTATTAATCTTACAATTTCTTAAGAGAAAGAAACCTATTCATCACAAAAAATAATTCTAAAATTCAAACGGAATTTGATAATTTTTTTTTACTTCTTTTTTTCTAATTGTCTGTTTACATATTTTGTTAGACTTACTTCTTTCTTACTTTAACTTTCGGATAATCAATGATTCAATATTTTAATAGCTGCGAGAGTTTTGTTTCTGATTCTAAAAAATAGTATTTATTTATGAAAAAAAGTATTTGATACACAGAAAATAAATACAAGAAAGAGTGTTTGTAATTGAAAAACCGCTTTTTGCTCTGGAAAATGTTAGGATTTTAACAATATCCTACTGTTTTAGAAAACAATAAACCTTATTTCTCGATTTTAACAATAATCTTGCTTCAAAACCTCTTAAAGAACTTCCCAAGACCAGTAGTATATTTCTATTCTAATTCTAAACGAGAAATCGTTGCTTCTATTGCACTTAACACTCCACCATCTTTTGTTCTTTTATTTTCAAAACAGCAATCAATAAAGCATAAAAACAACTCAGATTTTTATTAATATTTGTATTAATTAGCTTACATTAATTTAACTTTCTCCAATGCTTCAATGTTCTTACACTACGTAGCGTATTCTATAGCTAAATCTAGCTGATCCATTCTCGCCAGTTATTAGCATGCACTGGGAATATCTTCTATTTTTTGAATATATTTAGTTGCAATATCAGACTATTCATATTTCTGGAATTGCATAGCAATAATTTCAGGCTCGACATGATAAATTTGTTTTTTTGATTCTTTATCAAACCCTGCAATATACGATGATTCAATGAACGAGTCCGCTTCTTTGAACATTTGTCTGCATAGAAATGACTTGAATTTCTTAATAATTACCATGCGTGGAGATATTTCTTAGTATTTAATGAGAAAATCACTCTTCTCAGTTCGATTTTTCTACAAATATTCCTCTAATTTTTCATGGACAGTTGTTTGAATTTAGCAATCCTAAACAACAAAAAACATCAGTAAATTATAGTTTTTAAATTAATATTCTTACTTCTTTGAGCATAAAATCATAATGGGCTTGTAATTCTTGCTGAAGATGATCATATGGAGGAGGAAATAATCTAGTTTAAGTAAATTCAACGGTGATTCTGAACAATTCTTGCTGTATTTCAGTATCTTTTCCAGCGAATGATTTTTTGAAAAAAATGATCAATGTATCATAGTCAGGGAACTGAAAGTATTTCGCAAAGGCACTCAGTAAACTTGGCTTGAATAATCTTAAGAATCGAAGGAAATGCTCCTTTAGAACTTTATCTTAGTAAACTAATTCGAATATTTTGTTGATATCGGTTTTGGAGTTAAAGAGCAAAGAAATAACTGTGAAAATTGCATCAGAACTATTTGAAGTTCCTGCATCTTTCACAGCTGCCTTGAAGAAACTGTGATATTTTGAGAATGTACTATTCCCAGCCATCCACATTGTCATAGTCGCACGGTTCACCGCGTTAGGCTTAAACTGATTTTGCAGGGGGGGCAGAAATAACAAATTAGATTTTTTTTCAATTAGCAAATCCATAATATTTTGACTTTTTTTACATGCTGCGAGAGTAAAAGATCAGAGAAAACGAAGAAAGAACATGATATTTACCTTCTGTTTTCAAAGGGTAAGGTTATTTTTCAAACACCAAGAAGATGAATCAACTGATATTTTACCATCTTTTAATTTACAAAATCAACTCATTAGAAATAAAAAATAATGTAAAATAATCAGCTTACTGCTGCGAGAATTGAACCGAAAGTTGCCTTCATTTCTCGAACTATCCCAAATCCAGTAAAAAAAAAGTAAAGTTATTTTTGAAATCAGATAACTTCCTCTTACGAGTCCCTTCATCATGTTTTTTGATTCTCCTCAGCTAACATTTTTCCCTTGCCTGAATAAGCAATAATTTAAGAAACAAATAACAATCTTAGAGCATCTTTTCTAACTTATTTTACATTTAATTATTTTCTGATTTTCGGATCGAAAGGCAATGTTTGATTGGCATCTTCGTTAGTTTTTATTATTTTAAATTCCTAATTCACTTTATTCTCAGTGTGTACCCTCAATGTTGATTGCATCACTCCCATGGAATTCTCTATTTTTTCCTATTCATTTGAGCAATTTTCAAAACCAATAGCAACAATCATAAAACTAACTAATGTTACAATTTGATTTCTCTGAATCTCAACGATGCTTTACTGCTGTCTTAGCTGCTCTTTCTGCAAAAAGAATCAAATAAAAATCATCCAAAAAAATCTAATAATATTCTTAACATTTCTTAACTAATTTTGCTAGTTCTTCATCTTTCTGCTTGAGTTCAGTTTAAAGTTTTTCAACAACTTCCGAGCTAACACTCTCAAAATGATCATCGTCTTTTCCAATAGGATCAAGCTAATATGCAAGCAATTTAAGCTTCAAGCCTTCATGCAAAACAGATAAGACTCTTGCAAATCTGTCTCGTTTTCTTGGATTTACATGAATCATTGTCTTAAGCAATCCCAATAAAAATCCATGAAGTCGCAGATACTCAGCATTAGCAGCGATCATGTCATTCAGCTAAACTTAATTAGTATACTCTTCTTTTCTTTTTGGATCATCTCCCATTCCGCCATCAAGCTAGAAGCCCCATTTTCCCATTTCTTTCATCACTAGTAACTCTATCAACACGATCCCCAAATTGTATGTATCAACCTTTTAGCAATTTTTCCCAAAAAAATCAATAAAATAACAAAGATACTTTCAAAAACTAACCCAATTATACTTTGAAATAATCTAGATCATAAGCGCTACTGCTTAGAGATGTCTCAAACCTCGACAATGAGAACTTTTCTTCAGGTGACGCATACATGAGTGATCCTTCAGCTGCATCCCACAAGAGAGATGCAAATCCAAAAAGTTTCCAAACAATTCTCGACGACGAATCAAACGTATAATATATGCTATTTATCGAAAGATTCTTGTGACTCGTATTCCTTCCTTCTAGCTCAAACATCATCAAAGAAAAATACTTCACTTGCTCAATAAATTCTTATGGTTTGATTCTTTGTTCCGATTGTATCAGCGTCCTTAGAGTTCCATTGTATTTATCCATGACTAATCTCACTACAACTTTACTGACTTCTCCATCGTTTTCTAGCTCGCAATCAAAACATTTAATAGTTCCCAAGTTAAATCTGTTCTCAAGCTTATCATAAAGCTGCTGTAATTCAAATAATTATGTGCATAGATCCTGTAGCAGATTCTTCCGCATGGATCGCTTGATGATCTTCATGATGACAGTTTTTCCACTTCTTTTATCGCGGCAATCATGCACCCATGTGTCTTTAGTGTCACTAGCTTTTGAACTCAGTAGTTTACCAATTTCGAAAGCCTTTGCTACATTTGGAATATACCATTTATGGAATTTCAGTTTCTCAAGATACATTTCTTCCATAAGGACACTCATTTTTCAGTGAAAATATGTCTAATACTATTGCTAATTTTGTTGTTGTATTGTTACAAATAAATTAAAGTTTGATGCTTCTATCAAAAAAAGAAAAGATGCTCTATTTCAATCAATTTATCTTTCTCTTGTTCCCTAATCTTGTAAAGCTAAGAATTCAATTCTTTCTGGTCATTTTATTAATTATCTAGCAGGATTTATCTCTGATGTATTCTTAGAAACATTTCAAATAATATCCAGAAAATCAAAAATGAACTTATATTCTAAATTAATTAATTCACCTCTTTTGTGACTAATAGTTAAAAATGGCATAAATATTAAGAATCAAGCATAGAATGTTCTTAAATTATTGTTAAAAAAATAAATAAAAATGATTATAAAAATAAAGGAGATCTCTTCAAGAAAGAAGTTGTAAGATTTATTATGAAACTGAAGAATCCCAATCACCCAAACTATTATGAGTATTGCTGAGTATCCAAGGATGATTCAAGGCTTGCTCAAGGGAGATTCGCTAACTAGGATCACTTGTTAATAAGCATGTAATGAACTACCTGGCTGATAAACTCACATAACTGGGGAACTCGTAGTTTACCTAACAAAGGAAAAAGAGCAAAAATAAGCACATAACTAATTCAAACTATTTCCTTTCTTTGTTGTTATGTTACTTCGAGAATATTTGAATAGGCTTAGCTGTAGTTTCCTTCTTTGTCCTTATTTTCAAATGGAGCTTTACCTGCCAAATAACAACAAATATCATAACATATTCTCAAAAAATAACTAAAAATTCCTTTAATCTCCTTAAATTTTTATTTCAAAACAACCATTCACTCAATTAAAAAATTTACCAGTGAGCAATTCATATGTCAGAACTCCGATACTCCACACATCTACCTTGCAATCATAGAGATTCCCAGCGATAACCTCAGGTGATACATAATCTAAAGTTCCACAGAATGTGGTTCTCTTTTCTTTGCTAAAAACTGACCATCCAAAATCACTGATTTTCAAAACTCCATAGCTGTTCAAGATATTCTCTGGTTTTATGTCCCTGTGAATAATTCCTTGACTGTGTAAATATATCAAACCTTCACAAACTTAGCGAATGTAATCAGCTGCCTTTTTCTCACTAAACCATTGTAATTTCTAGCACAACAAACAAAGACATATTCTACCTCTAAATATCTGAGAACTTTTATGTGAATTGAACAATTTTGATTGTTTACCTATTGTTTTTTCTCTTTGTAAATATCTCCATGAGCAGCAAGCTCAAGAATGAGGTGAATCTAGGAATCTTCTTGGAAAAACCCATACATTTTCAAGATATTCGGGTGGTTGCAGAAACTTTAGATTTTAATTTCCTGTTGCAGTTATTGCTCCATTTAATGATCTCTCAGGCTTTTCATGTGAATTTGCTTGATCGCAACTAACATATTTGAAGGTTTATGCCTGAAAAAAAAGGAAAATTAAACTTAATTACCAGCCATTCATTTAGGTTAATGAATCTATTTTAAGCTTTCCTCCTTTTTCAATAAATTACCTTGCTAGATAAACAACTCCATAGCGACCTTTACCAAGACTTTTTCCGAATTCAAACTATTCAAGACACCACATGCCTTAGACTAATCTTTTATTTGAAAGGCAAGACTGTATATCTCTGTTGATATCGTTGGATTCTGACTCTTCCAGCTCCAATACTTGCTAAGAAGACACCCATAAAATACCATTAACTGTTGTTAGAGGATCTGCTGTTTATCCCTTTACTATTTCGTTGTCTTGAACTTCGGAAGACTCAGATTCTTATTAGTTTTACATTTAACTAAAACTCTCAATAATAGTATTAGCTTTGTTACTTGTAGTTGTTTCCTATGGGTGTTTAATACCACCATTGATCTGCTAATTGCGATCTAGACTGTCTTTTTATTGATTTATGAAATTTGAAAATGAAAAATTATCATTTTATGTTCTGATTTCTTCATCGTTTTCTTATACAAAAGGCTACAATTGATATTGCTCAGATGCTTAGTGATTGTAATGGTTATGTGTCTTCTTAAACGAATCCTTGTGAAGAGCTTTTAAAAATAATTTATTATTTGTATTGTTCTCCTCAACAAGATCTGAAAAGTTAGTCATTTTCATAATTGTGCTCTTCTCAAGAACTTTTGAAGTATTTCTTCCATAGTTTAGTATCTCCGAGCTGATTTGTTCTTTTCGGGTTGAACAAAAATCTTAAAAGTTATTAGCTGTGAAGTTATCGATTTGCCTTCCATGTTCATATCCTCCGTTACTGTTCTTTTTCCAATTTTGAATCTTTGTCTGTTTAAGAATCGGTTTGAAAGTTGGGATAATCTAATCGTAAAGTATACTCTTTTGTTCTTTGCATACATACTAATAAGCTAATGGCTCTGTGGAGAGCTCATTCGCATTTGGTGTTTAGTCCAATTTTAAGTTCTCCTATCCTTAATTATTTTCAGAAAACCTAAAATTACTTTGCTACGAAGTTGCAATTGTCGTCAAAGAAGCAAATGAAAGGTAAGTTCTTGGTTTATTCGCTGGATCTTAATAATTTTATTATTATTTAGCATTAGCTAGCAAAGAAGAAGAAGGAGAATAAGAAGAATTTAATTGACTGTTGATCGTGTTGCTTTCATTTCCTCTTCGATCAACTAAAAAATCTTAGCTGTTCGATATGTTTCTCACATTTTCGAGTTGTTTATGTTGAAGATTTCTATCTTCCTTCTTGATGAATTTCGAAAAGAAATTGTGATATGCTAATCCAACTTACTTTGTTGATTAAGATATGTTTACTGAGTTACTTGGAGAAGAAGAATAAAGGAAATCTTCTTTTTTCATGTTTATGTTAGATTATTTATCTTATTAATTCCCAAGAACATAAGAATTCTCTTTATTTGCTGTCCAAAAAGAGGGAGACTCTGAGGAAGTACTTTGCTTTGTTTACAAGCTACTATGAATGGGATTATTCTTAGTTGCAGAGTTAAAAAAAGATAAATCTTTCTTATTATCTTTTCCTTGGATTCCAGGTGATCGCTTTAGGAATGAATTGTCGTTACTATTAAAGCAGCCATTCGAATCTATTTGATTGCTATTTCGCTTATTTTCAGTTTTCAATTGATTAATTGGAATGCTATTCTTGATTTCTTAGGAGTAATTTAATTTGTAAGTCTTGGAAAACAGATTGGAAATTGAGTTACTAAGTTTGCTTCTTTCTGCTTGTTAAGGTTTTTAGTATATCTTAGGACTAATTTCAAGCTTTCTGCTGCTGTTGTTGTTGTCAAACACAAAAATATTATCAAATTTGTTCATTTAAACAAAAAAACAAGATCCAAAACATGCTGATTTCTTACATGCTGAGTTATTATGGCTATTGATGATTTGCGCAACGCTTCGAGATAGGAGAAATATTAGTTTGAGATAAATACCCTTTGTAACTCTTCAAGATAGCTTCATTTTGACTATTAACATTTTAGCGATTGTCTCTAGCACTTCGATTGGATGGTTTATTATTCTAAAAGAAAGCTATTTTTGTGATATTACTTGAATTAGATGGATAAATCTTATGATTAATGCTTGTTTTGAGTTTATTATTGGATTGATCAGGTGTTTTATGCAAAGAAAAGCCACTTATTCTCACTTTTTAAGGCTATTTTTTCTCATAACCTTTTTTCGTTTAAATCTACTATTTTTACTTGATTTCTTGAATTTTTTATGCATTAGTATCTTCATTTGAAACATTCAAGCTCTTATTCTAAATAAACTAGCTCATTGGTATTATTATTAACTCAGATTTATCAACTCCGCCAACCACATCTACCATTGAAATTCCATTAGGCACAACTTCATTTGAACATTACGTAATCTAACTTTAGATCAATGTTTTCATAAAAACAGGGGATTGCATTTAATTTAGCTACTAGTTAGGGGACTACGATTTAATCTATTATTTATAAATCTAACTAGGATCTTATGGTTTCATTGGTATCGAAAAAGCGTGCTTATGCTTGGTTTAAATGATCTTTTGTTCTCTTATTTTGTGTTTATTTCTTGTAGAAGTAGTCTGGGATATTTAAGTGTTTGTTTGTTTTTTGTTATTTAAAAATAAGATTAATGATGCTGTTCTTAGGAATGTTACCAAGCTCCAAATAGATAAAGTAGATATTATCAGTAGAACTATAAATAAAAAATGAATAGATCCTTTAGATTTATTGAGTTGCTAACTTTTAAAATACACAGATCATATTATTATTTCGAAAGTGGTATCTTTCATATAATCAATTTCGTTCTAGTTGATTGCAAATCCCATACAATTATCCAATAATACATCTCTAGAACTAAACTCAAATACATATTCATGATTTCTTTTAAATATCTTAATCTTTTAATAATTTTGTATTTCTCAAAATAAACACACAGAAACCATATTCTGTTGCTATATTTTTTAGCTCTAATTTGTGAATATTTTATCTATGTTTTTGCTATTAATGGATTAGTCAGCAGTGAAAGATAGAGAATCTGCTAAAAATATATATTCACAAAGACCAAAGGGCTTATTTACTATTATTGCTATGGTTTTGATTCATTTTCTTTTCCAGTTAATTTCACATCACCTCCATTTTTCCTTTTCAATTCATAAACCAAAACATAATCAGTGAAATCTAATTAATTTTTTTTCTTTGTTGAGACAAATCGAAATTTGAAGATCACATATGTTTATTCAAATGATTTCATTTGAGACTACTTTAGATGGAATTCTGCTATTTAATACTATTTTACACTTAGATATTTTTATTATTAATAAACAGTACATCAAAGCTTTTTTGGCATCTCCATCTCCCTGAAAAAAACCAAATGATTTCAAATAGTAGATTTAAGAAATGTATCTAAATAATTAATAGAAAGCAAGAATGAATGTATTAATGACTTTCAACCTCATTTGTATATTTTAATTCCTTTTGTTTCCTTTATTTCTGTTCAAAGCAACTTTAGTTATTTGAATGTAAATTATTGCTTTTTATTTATAAATTAAAAAATCAATATTTTTCAGCTAGTTATGACACAATAGCATAGTCCACAATCAAACAAACAGGGAAAAAAAACATTAGAGAATGAGTGCTTGTTCTGCAAGGCAAACACAAAAAAATGAATGGATATTTTCTTCAATTTATTGGCAGTTATTCTTAGTTCTCATTAGTTGGTACAATAACCTCTAGCAATTGATTGATTTCTCTCTTGATTTATCTCAATCTTTCCTTCGTCATGAGCACTTTATTCTAGCATTCTTCTGCACTAGATTAGATAGTGTCCATTAAGTACCTGTGACTTCTGCACTTGTTTAAATCAGCTAATACTGTCTTCTCGAAATCTAAGTCAAAAAATAACAACAAATCGTTTAGAATTCTAAGTTTGTCAATTAATTTATTTCTTGATTACTTTGTCTCCTGCCGATTTGTTTGCTGAATGTATTCTAAACCTCTTTGATGTGTTCTTTTTGTTCTGTTATTTTGCTAAGCAACTCAGTTGTCTTCAGTTAGTACTCGCTCTCTTCAGCCTTTTCAAATCAATCAAATTTCAAAAATAAATGTTTTAGATCTAAACTAAATCGGATCATCATCATTTTACCTATTTCTTAAGCTTAAGTTCTGCAATCTCTTCTTCAAGTTATCTCACTTTAGCCTTGAGTTTATCTGTGTCTACTTCCCCTTGAGCATTCAAGTGAGATTAAAGTTCTTTAATCTAAAACTAAAGAGACTCCATCGATAATTGCATCTAACTAATCTGCACCTAATGTGTTTGAAAATCAGTTAACACACCATAACCATAAAGATCTATTGATTTTGAATCTTATTTGTTACTTCAAGAGCTTGTATCAAAGCTTCAAAGTCCTTAGCTTTTTCATCCTTAGCTTCCACTTCCAATTTGACTTAGTTTAATTATTCTATTCAAACAAACAAACATCTCTCAGCCCTTCCTTTTCTCAATCCATTTCCAAATCTTACATATTTTAAGTGCTTGTTCTTATTTCATCTGCTCTAATGTCTTTCCTCCTTACGAGACTGTCTATTTCCTGAACGATCTAATAAGATTAATCTACAAGTTATTCAGATCCTTGAGTTGCTGCTTGTCGTTTTCAAAAGTGTCAATGAGATCCTAAGACAATGCTTGACTATGTATCTTATGCTAATTTATCAATTTGATTCTCTTCTAAATCGATGAAGTCAACAGCTTGGTATTCTCAATATGCTCCTCTCTTTTGACTCGCCCAACAATCGAATCAATCTCTAAATTCAACTCCAAACGGTCGATATCCTGTTTTAAAAATAGCAAATTACCATTACAAAAAGAGTCTTGAAATCGCTTTAATAGGATCATAAATTCAAATATTTTATTTTACAAACGATATTTCGGACAATTCATGAACGAATTCTTCAATCAGATGTTTATTTTAATGCAGCTTTTACTCTTACACTCTTCGTTCTTCATTAATCAATTGAATCTAACTCTTTAACTCCTCAATAGATTAACTTTCACTTAAGTTTTAATTTATCAAATCTTTCAAGAGTTAATCTTTATCGACAGTTTGTTCAAATATCTTATTCTACTGTTGCTTCTCCATGATTTTCAAGTCTATTTAGATCTAAGTCTTATTAGCTTATCCCTTTCTGGCTTGCTACAGCAGTGAAAACTAATTTAGTAGATTATCTAAGATTATTTCTTCATGGGAGATTGTCTTGTTTGCTGTGATTAAATCTTCCGAGTCACTTTCGGTTACGACATTGCTATGCAGTAACTGTTGTTAGCATTGTGAAAATGAATTCTCAGCCAAATCGAACTCAGCGAGCTTATCTAAATTTGAAATGAATGAATAAATGTAAAAAAATCCAATTTTTAGAGTATTTTTATCATTCCAATATCTTTGAAATATGAAAAAACAAAAGAATTTTACTTTGTAGAACATCTTCTTGGAGCGAAATAAGCTTCATTCCTTTGACTAGTTGCTCGGTGTAATCAAACAATGACTTCCAGTTCTGTTTGTCAAGAATACCTTAGCTCACATTCAACTAAAATTACAGCTTGTCAATTTCTCTGAAACTTCTTGTCAGCTCTTCGCCAATCACATGAGTTAAATTTGTGAAATGACCTCCTTTCTCGAACCCTTAAATCCAATATGGAGGATCTTAGTTGTCGCCATCTAAACAATTCAGAATGGTTTAGCAAATAAAGCGAAGATTAAGGGAACACAACAAAAACAAGAACAAAAGAAATTATTAGGTTGTCATTATCTCATGCAATGCTACCCGTTGGGAAGATAGGAGGATATGATGGAGTAATAATTGCTGCATTTGAAGAAACAAAGTAGAAAATAACCACTGATGCTACCGCTGCAAGTAATCCTGTCACTACCCAGTAGTCTTTGACAAAACCTGTAGCTCTTTCGGCAATGCTCCTGCGTGGGTTCTATTTGTATTGTTGTAGATTGCTGTCCATTTCAGTTTGATAGCAGGTACTCTTTTTACTATTTGTAATAAATATTATTTTCCTTAATTAAAATTAACATATTTTCGTTTTATTCGTTGCTAAAAACCAGGAAATCTAAAAAAATCATATTTTGTTTTTGATTTTTTGCCGCTCTTTGCTTAGCGAAACAAACCCAAATTATTAAATCCTCCCCAATAGATCTTTTATTATCTTTAGCTGAATATTTGAAATTATTAAGCTATTTTGTAAGATTAAAGTAATGATGAAAGTTGATATTAGATGGGCTCATATTATGAAGACATATTGCTATTCTGTTAAGGAAAAAAAAAGATAAAAAATAAATGAAAAATTTTCTTGAAAAAATGAATACCCAGATGATTTGATTATTGTAATAATTAATTTTGCATTTAAAAATGAATTTAAGAATTCTGCGAGGAACTCAAGTGTTTGGATTTCTGAATTTTATTGATAATCCCTTCTTTTTGACTTTTCATTGGACTTTCATAGCGACACTATGAAAATTTTATGATTAGATCTTTCCTCTTTGCTTTGTAAATTGAAGCAGAAAAAGCAATATTTGTGATAGTCTCTCTTAAATAATTATAGCTGTCAAAAAAAAATAAACTCAATTTTAAGTAAAACCACAACCATAAAAGAATTAGTTTCTTAATGGCTTGAAAGCACATAAAACACTTGATAGTTCTACTTATTAAAAATTGAATTCCTTCAATGAGCAAGCTTGCTATTATTGTTATTTTCTAAATCGGAATCTATTCAGAATGTTGATAAACCTTACAATTTTTGTAAAATTTCTAGAAGGTTTTTTTTAAGAGGAATAGGTAAAGAAGGTCATTTAAAAATAGCAATTACTCGATCAGTTTGCATCACTAGCCGAAAATGGATAACAACAAAGCAAAAAAGACTTCCCACTTCAATTTAAATGTCTTATATCTTTGGAGGTGATCTCAATCATCTGTAATTTCTTCTGTAAATGTTCTATTCTTCAGAAGCTTCCTCCAATTTTACAAAAAATACCTATTTATTTGGTCAACATCTTTCTTTTCTTCTAAGTATCTCGAACACTTCCAATGGATGCTAATCTAATATGAAATTCCCCTTGTTTTAACTTGCTACTAAACTAAGCTAGGTTATCTCATCAAGACAATCAAGCCGATGTTCAGAGAAATCCATCTTTAAGAGCTGTTAATTTACTAGAATTGAGATAGGAATCGCTAGCGCAGATATTAGCCAAATAAAAGAGGAAAAAGAAAGAGAAGATAAATTAGATTTCGTCAGAAAGTTTTCAAAAAAAAGTAAGATTAGTCATGTAATCAGTCGGCAGTCTTTAATCAGAGGTGATTTATAGCGTTAATTTCCACAAGATTGAATCTATTTAGTTGGTAAACTGTGACCTATTTTATATTGAAATCTTGTTTATCATAAAGAGATTTACTACGAAAAGATATTTGCAATCTAAAAAATGGTCTCGAAACAGTGTAGCATGCAAGAAAATGTCTGTAATAACTGAAGTTAATTCCATGATGAAGGACAAGTTCTCAAGCTGAAGAGGAATGCCGAATTTGAGAAAATAATTGTCAAGGGATTAGCAATTTTAGCTGGGTGGGAGAATAAAAGTGATGGGATTAAAAGAAAAAAAAGGTTGGATCTGAGAGAAGTCCTAATGCATCACTTAGGGGCTGCTTACAATATGAATAATCTGTCATCTTTGCGGGGTTAAAAGCTGGAAGAAATTAAACGATATCTCAAATAATTAATAACTCAAAATAAACAAGCAACAAAACAAGAACAAGAAAATTTATCTTTAGAAAAACTAAACAAATGTTAGGTAAGAATCAACTCAAGCGCTTCTTCGCTTCCTCTTAAAACGTCTACATTGTAGCAGCTAAGAGAACTCCCATTGGATCTTTCCTCGGAAAACTCAGCAGCGTCAGTGCCACTTAACTTTCCTCTATTACTATTAAGGCAGCCCTTGAATCTAAGAAAATCGATCCCAGTTTGGTTGATGAAGTCATTCTTGGTAACGTTGTTGCTTCTAATCTTGGTCAACACCCCGCAAGAATTGCAGCACTTGGAGCTGGTAATTCATCTTATCTTTATCGCTTTGATTATTTTGCTAATTTATCTTTTGAAATATTCTTAGGTCTCCCTATTGGTACTCCAGTGACCAACATTAACAAAGTTTGCTCATCTGGTATGAAATCCGTTATGCTTGGTGCTTAGTCTATTCAACTTGGTCAATCAAGTCTCGTTGTTACTGGTGGTTTTGAGAGCATGTCTAACATTCCCTTCTACGTGACTGGCGTAAACTCATTTTACTCAATCTTCCATTTTCTTCTAACTTTTTCCTTTCTTTGAATTTTCCAGCACAGAAAAGGAACTCCTTACGGCAATTCTACTCTTGTTGACGGAATTGTTCAAGACGGTCTCACTGATGTGTACAATAAATGCGCCATGGGTATCTGCGCTGAAAAGACAGCAAACGATTTCCAACTTTCTCGTGAGGTTCAAGATGCATATGCCATCACTTCCTACGAAAGAGCTATTGCTTCTATCAACAGTGGCAAATTCGCTGATGAGATCGTTCCAGTCAAGATTAACGATAAAGAAACAGTAAAAATTAATTTGGAATACCATTCTTTCACATTACAAATGTGTTTTTTCATTGAAAATACTAGGTCACTCAAGACGAAGAGCCTCTTAAGTTTAAAAAAGAAAAGATCCCTCATCTTAAACCTGCCTTTTCAAAGACTGGTACTGTCACTGCAGCTAACTCCTCCAAGATCAATGATGGTGCTGCCACTATTAGTAAAACATTTCGTTTATTTTTCATTAACTTTTTTATTCTAATATTTTTTCCTTTTTGTGTTAGTTCTTGCAAGTGAAGCTTAAGTCAAAGCACTTGGATTATCTCCTCTTGGAAGAATTATCTCATATGCTGACAGTGAAGTTGACCCAATGGATTTCTGCATTGCACCTGCTAAATCTACCTAAAAAGCACTTGATATTGCTGGCATGAAACTCTCATAAATCGAATACTTCGAATTCAATGAAGCTTTCGCTGCTACTTCTCTCTGCCTTATGAAACTTCTCGATCTTGATATCTAAAAGATTAATGTGAACGGAGGAGCAGTTGCACTTGGACATCCTATTGGTGTTTCCGGAGCTAGAATCATTCAATCTCTCCTGACTGTGCTTAAATAGAACAAAGGCAAATATGGTGCTGCAGGTATCTGCAACGGTGGTGGTGGTGCCTCCTCCATTATCATTGAAAACCTTTAATGATTTTTATTTTTTGTATATGTCTGTCCCTTGCTTTTTTTACTTAGATGAATTATTTCAAATTGGAATTCTTTAACAAATATGGAAAACTTATAAAAATAAGCAAAATTAAAGACAAAATGAAGGTCAAATAAAGAATAGCAAATATCTCTTCCAAAGTTATTAATGAATTTACAGCATATTTCGTGCAAAAAAATGCAAAATCATCATAAAATAACAAATTATGACGAATCATTTATAAATACAGCTGTACTTTCCTTAATTGATTCTTATTATGAGATCAGAATTAACCTTAATCACAGGGGATATTAGGTAAGCTTCTTGAGCCAAACATTTATCTTTCAAATCCACGAATAAATCTGCAAAAATAAATGCATAAATAATTATTAAAAAATACCTTATCTTTATTCTTCAAACCGAAGTCTTTTTTTTGCTCTCTGCCAAAAATGTCTAACGAAGTTGTCGCTGACTAAATCTCCAAGAAGCTCAAGCCCAATGAGATTATTACCACTGTCCACACGGATAAAGCTCCTAAGGCTGTTGGTGCTTACTCTTAAGGAAAGATTGTCGATGCAGGTGCAAAGATGTTCTATGCTTCTGGATAGATCTCTCTCGATCCTGAGGTAGAAATAGCAAGGGATTAAGCATATTTTGTTTGTTTAATTATTGTTTTCGATGAATTTCTTAGACTAACACCTTCGTTTTCGGTGACTGCGTTGTCAAGCAAACTGAATAGGTATAAGATTAGATTGTTTTTTGGAAGGTTATTAACTAATAATTTTATGTTTTCTAATTCTTTAGGTCCTCAAGAACTTGACCGCTGTTCTTGAAGCTGCTAACTCCGGCCTTGAATATGTTGTCAAGTGCAATATCTATCTTGATGTAAAATATAACATCTTATTATTTGAAATTTATTCTCTTTTGAACATGTTTATTTTTGTCAATCAATAGGATATGGACAACTTCGCTAAGGTTAACGAGGTCTACGCTTAATTCTTCGCTGGAGAAAACAAGCCAGCCAGAGCATGCGTTGCTGTCAAGACTCTTCCAAGAAATGCTAAAGTTGAGATTGAATGCATCGCTGTTGTGCCTTGATTCGATTTCACATAACTTAAATAAGTGTATTTTGTTTAATATTGTGCTTTATTTAACTCAAGAAATTAAATGTCTCAGTATTAACAAAAAATGGAAATATTTTAAATAAAATGTTGAAAAAGTATCTAGGATAAAATAATTCACCTTTTTTACCAATGAAATAGTGAAATAAAATATCTTTAAGGCTAATATTAATCATGCTTACGAGAGCAAAAGATAAATATGTAGCTAAAAACGATAGTGATTTTTTTTTTAATTAAATAGGTTATTTCAATATCTTGTTGAACATTCATGTCTGAGTTTAATAATATTTTTCACAATTTTGGATTACTAAATCTTCAGGAATTAACAGAAACACAATGAGATATAAAAATGAAAATATAAAGATTTAGATTGACCTTGATCTCCTGTGTTAGCTTAATCTCAAGCTGAAGGTCTGTTTGATTGATTACGGTCAGTATTTTATGTTTCCGTCTTTGCTGAACCATTTTCCCATTTCACAGATTTAAATATGAAAAAGGCATTTCCAAAACAAGCAATTATGAATAAGATAGACTCAATAACACAGAGAATCTTAGGAAATGTTGAGACTTTACTGATGCGAAGAAATCCATTGAAATTGAGGAATTCTTCTATGAAAAAAGCAATATACCCAAGGGAAAGCAACCCTGCGATGATGTAAAACTTGATTTTGTTATTTTCATCCAGAAATGCTTGTAGACCCAAGTAGAATGAGTACCCTGCAAGTGCATTGAAGACAACAAAAAATATCCCTGAATAAAGAATCCTCAATCCTGGTGCGGAATCAACTGATACTTACACAATATTATTGATTAAGTTAATAATAGAGATAACAAAGATAAGTATGTGTGAGAGCCATAGAAGTGTGGCCATTTATTTATGAGGATGAGAAAGCTCATTGCGCTTGTAGTGAATTAGCTTGAGTAGAGGAGGATAATTGAAATCATTCCAGTTTATTCCTGAATTTGGTTGGATTCCATATTTTTTAGCTGCAGTGTTTAGCTGTGAACTCAACGCTGCTTTTCCTAAAGAATCCATTTTTGTTTGTTTAGAAGCTACAACAGCTAATTCTATTAGGAATTTTCTTTTTTTCTTTTTTGAGTTAAGCTTTCCTAATAATTTTTTTTTAATGATCAGAAATTTTTAATAATCATCCCAAAAGAAGCTCGTAAAATGTTAATGGAACAATATTTGTATTAATACTGATAAAATGATCAATAATGTGTTTAAATCGTATGAGTAGATTGAAAATTGTAAAGAGTAAAACAAAAGTAAAAAAGCCTTTGTTTTTATTAAAAAAAAATTAATTCTAATTTCGTTCTAATTAATTGATTCTGTAATTCTACCTTAATTAAGAAATGAGGAAGCAGAAATATCATTATTTTAATCAATTATTGTTACTTAAAATGTGTCTAGTTTTTTTAATTGCAAGTAGACGAACTATTTTGAGGACTGTGAAAAATCACACGTTTGATTTAATTAAAGATTAGACTGCATTGACTGACACGTAATTATTTGATAGATGCTTTATTATTAAAATTAAAAACAATATTTCACTTCCACGTCAATGATTATCTGTTGAAAAGTTGGCTGTGGGTTTTTATAATTTCAAATAATATTTAAAAATAAACTAAAATATTAACTAAACTAAAGAGTTTATTCTATTTGAAAGTTCTTCAAATAAAATTGAAAAAAAACAAAACAATAACATTCAGCACCTTCATTTTTCTTGGCATAATAAAAAAAATCAACCATGTCTGACAACACTTCTGATAATAATAAATCTACTCAGATGATGGCTGAAGAACAAGCACATTAAGAATTTGTTCTTCTTAGTGATGATGTGAAAGCATCTTTGATTCGCTAAGAATAAACAAATAGTTTCTCTCCATAATCTGAAAAGCGAATTCTTCCCGAGAAACAGGAATTCAATGAAAGTGCTGAAGTCAAATCAAAAGATTCAGCAAAAAATTCTCCTCAAGATGAAAAAGTTTGCTAGAAGATAAATTCTTCTATTGATCCAACCAAGACTGATGTTTTGTATTTCATTGGTATAAATAGCTTGGCATTGAATCTCTTATCAGCAAGTAACATTTTCACTTCAGCAAGTGCTAAGACTGTCTTGATTCTTTGGATAAATCTTTTAACATATTTGGCCTTGTACCAAAGATAACCAATTCTCACATTCTTCACCAAAATGACCAAGAAAACTGGTCAATGCCTCAAAAAAATCAAAGAAGTAGCCTAAAAAAAGAAAGGAAGATTATTCATCATCGTAGGAGTCCTCACAATAGCAGCCCTAGTATTAACCTTTTAGCACATGAATGGACTAATAACTAGATTGGAAAAGCAGAATTGTGAGAAATCTAATATCCTAAGAAATCTCTAAATAGAGCTGAATGATTATAAGTTAAAAACACAACGAACCAACTAAATGTTACATGAACTTAAAGCCCACACATTCTTGAACTAATAAGATTCCGCCTAGAAAGTTTACTATCTTACTAAGCAAGTGAAATAACTTGAATAAATTGTCTCAAGTTAGCAACAACAAATTTCACATACTTCAACAGTAAAAAGAGAAGAAAAATAAACTTCTTAACGATATGGAATTAAAGAAGACAGAGCAGGCAATATCTTCATAACTAAACCTGAAAGCGACCTCAAATAACGAACAAACGAAAAATAAAAGCACCCACAGCAATAATAAAGGTCACAAGAATAAACTCAACAACAAAAATCTCATTAAAAACCACAATATCAACGACAAAACGCTATGAAAGACAACAGACTAGATTTCATTGTAGATTCCTTCATGAAACTTAACAATATCATTCCTCTCATATGAAAAATAACAATATCATTAAAAGAAAGTTTATATAATTTCAATATGTACCTAAACTTTATCTATTATTCTTTTAATTCAGATTCAATAAGTTGCTCAATCTTCATATTTTTGCAATAATTTCTAAGATCATTCCATTTCTCTCTCTCTCTCTCTCAAAACACCTCCCTCTTAAAGTCATATTATAAATGTAAAATCTCTATTAAAAATAAATTTGAATCCTATGGAAATCATACCAAAGCCATAAAAACAAAGAACCCAAGAAGAATAAATGTGATTTTTATCCTTCAAAACTTCTTCTTTTTTGTGTTTGTTGTGTACTTGCCTAAAAGCAACGAGACTTAACTAGCATTTTGAGTAACTCTCTTAATCAAGCAAGAGGTGCCTTGTGGTTCTCCTCCTTGAATTGCTCAACTTGGTTGATGTAGTTCACAAAGTGCTTAACCTTGTTGAGGACAGGAATAGTTTCCGCAGAGATGACATATCCTAGATCTTCTTCAACTTGCATAGCTAGCTCAATTGAATCGAACGAGTCGAGACCGTGATCTTCAAGAGAAGAATTTAACTGCAATCCTTTCTTATTCGTAGTGCGGAAATATCCACGGACAAGCTTCAACACGTATTATTCAACGTCTTCTTGCTTTTTGAGAGTCAAAGATGTTCTATTGACGATTTATCCTTCAACGTATTGGGTGACATCTTTTTTTCCAGTTGGCTTGGCAGCAGTCTTAGCAACTTGGACTTCATTCTTTGCACTGAAATTGAAGCTATTCGAAGTAGCGAGGCGAACGGATTTAGCTAGAGTGGAGATGTTTCTGAACATTTCAAAGAGAAAAGCGGAAGATTTTTTATCTTTTTGGTTTTTTATTTTTATATGATAATTTTCGTTCAGAGAATCCTCTCCTGCTCCTCCCTCAAGAAAATTAATTATTCCTTCAATGTATTCCAAGTTTTGTTATCTTTTTATTTATTTTAAAATTAACAAGCAAAAAATAGATGCTTGAGAAAGAACATGCATGCATTTAGAAAGGTAACTCTGAAAAGGTGTAGAGACATAATATTTTGAGTTGGAACATGAAAAGAAATTCAATTCAGTGATTTTCAATAAAATCATACAGAATTCCAGGTAAACTCCAAGAAATCTCATTTTATGGTTGAATAAATTTTAAAGTGCCATCGAAACCCAATGTGCTTCAAAAATACCCTTAAATAGCAATAAGACTGAATGTTATTATCTTCAGGTCGAGAGATATTTTTTTACTTGTTATTTTTATAGAGTGTAAAGATACAATCAATTTTTCTCAAAATTAATCAACTCACAATCAAAAGCTGCTTGCCTTTCAGTCGAGATTACCTTTAAATTCAGACCTAATCGAAAGAACTATCAACTAATTCAAATAAAATAATTAAAATTAGCTATTTCTCTTTTTTTTTAAGGAAAAAGGAAAAAATGAAAAAAGAAAAATGCAGAGTATGTTTAGAGCCAGTTGAAGATGGTGGATTTAAAGGTATGAACTGCAAGCATTAATATCATGAAGAATGTCTGAAAACATATGCTTTACAGTGCGAAAAAAACTAAAAAGCACATTTTTGTCCTGATCCTTATTGTAGAGTTCCCTACAATTACAAAGAGCTAATTTCAGCTGAAGTTGAAAATCGTCAAAGAGTTCAATTGATAAAGACACAACTGGAAGAATATAGGAATTAAATTACCTGCTCAATATGCTATGGAGATTATACTCAAGAAAACCCTCCAGCTGGACTAATTTCGTGTACTCACATTTTTCATGAAAAATGTCTCCTAGAACTTATGACAAAATGCTAAACAATTGCATGCCCATTAGACAAAAAACCTTTTGAGAAACATCACATCAAAGTAAGAATGGATGTTCTTAATAAGCTGTGGTAGCTTGAAGCAAAGCTAGGCCCAAAATATAAGATTAAGGTTGATGATCTCTTGGAAAAATAAGTCACTATCGACATAAACAAAGAGACAACTGTGGAAGAATTCGTTGAGATATGTGTGTCAAAGTTAGAATTTCCTAGACAAGATTACTTTTTTATCTTCAAGGATAAGGCATTCTCTTACAAAGATTCAGAAAAGAGGCTGTCAGAATATGGAATAGTTGAAAACTCTCTAATTCAAGTATTATTTGATGACTGATTTTGTCCTATTTGTTTTTGTCAAATATGAGTTTGATTTGTTGAAATAAGGATTAGAATGGAATTGAAATAACAAGAAAGAATTGGGGAATTTCATTCTGTAAAGGGATCAAGAGGGGAAAGAATAACACAAGATTAAACAGCAAATAACATTCTAGTGTTGCTTGAAACAAAAAGAGAAATAGTTTTCAGATAATTCAATATTTTATTTTGAAATCCTTGATTTGTAAGTAAGGAATAGAAAAGAAAGAGAATTCTTCACCCTCACAGGGATCGGTTGCATCTATTTCTCTTTTTCTCTCTTTAAATCTAAAGCAAGCAAAGACACGAAATGGAAAAGAAATAAATAGCAAAAAAACAAAACTAAAAAAATAAATAGCGAAAATGGATTCAGTTGAAAATAAATATCCTAATGACTGCCTTATCTGCTATGAACCTCTTTACGATAATGTCTTTAATGGGATGAGCTATAAGTGCAAGCATAAATTTCATCCTGAATGCCTTCAAACTTACATCACAAGTTTTGAAGCTAATAAATCCGTCCATGTATGTCCATTCTGCTTGGAACCGTACAGTTGGAAACTTCTCTCATTCGATGCTGAAATCCAACAAAAAGAATAATTTAACCTTAAATAACTTGTTAGCTACTAGCAAGAAGTAGCATGCTTGAAATGCAGCTTATTTAATTACACTGACTCATCTCTGCCGGTTACTCCATCTGTCTGCAAGCACATCTTCCATGAAAGTTGTATAAAAATTGAATTTGACGGATGTGGAAGCAATCATGAGTCCTTCCGTTGCTCAGCTTGCTAAAAAGTTTGTGGAACTACAAACTTAGTGATTCACTATGAAATCATTGCGAAACTAGATAAACTGTTATCAATTCAAGTTAAAAGATTCCAAGTAATTGTCAAAACTCTAGATGATTAGAATTTTGTCTTTGGAGTTGCCAATATCACAAAAGTTAAGCAGTTCATGCTCATGGTGAAGAAAAGAACAGGTGTTAAAAAGAAATATCAAAGATTTACTGCAGGTATCAAGCATATTTCAAAATTAAATTTGGAGTAAATGCTCGAAGAATTTGATTTCCATGCAGGCTAGGTAATAATGATGCTCTTCAGGATATTAGGAGGAAAAAATGATCAGATCAAACAGATTTAATGAAAATAAGAGATAAAAACAATAGTCATTTGACTTGATATTATTTATTTGTTTAGCAATGTAGTTTCTTAAAATGTGCAGAAATTATTTTACTAATAGTAATAATAGATTTTTTTTGTCTTTTGATTGATTAAAGAAAACAAAATAATTGCTGATCAAGAAAAAGTAGCAAAATTAACATTTTCACACTAAATGTTCAAGAAAAAAAGACAGTTTAATTAAATTAAATTGGCAAAAAGGCAATTAATTCCAAATATTTTAGCATGGAATTCATATTAGAATCTCATAAATGGAAGGACACGTTGATGCACAACAAAAAAATTGAACTTAAGAAAATTGATATTAGTGAACTTAACAGCTTCACGAGTGAAACTGTCAAGCTTAATGCAATAAAAGACAAGGGTATGAATTATTACTTGACATTATGGCAGGCAGTTGGAAAGGAATGGAATTGGAGTTCACGATTGAGATTGTCAAAATAAGAAATACAACAGAGAGTGTTCGATAATGACGATGTGATTTTAAATGAAATCTAGCATAATAATGAAGTTGTAGGTATTGCAGAATATAAAATTGAAAGAGGTTCATAATTATCCACTAGTTAAGATGGAAACAAAATCACACATGCAGAGATAATGTTTTTTGGATTGAAGAATACTGTCATAGGTAAAGGACTAGGGAAACAAGCGCTGAAGTTGAAACTAAGAGATATTCTAATAGAAAAGAAGATAAAAAGAGTAATACTATAAACTTGTTAACTTGATTCTGCCAAGGCTCTGTCATTCTATGAAAAATGCGGGTTTGAAGTTTTTAGATCTTGGTGTGAAACAGAAAATATTATTTATTATGACATAAACTAGAATGAATGAACAAATAATCAAAAAAAAAGGAAAAGGTATTAGCTTCTTTCTTATTTAAAAGAAACAAGAATGTTTTGATTTTTTAAATGTATTTTTAGGTAATTGTTAAAATAAAGTGAAATGTTTTGATTTTATATTTCAAATGGTTTTTTCAAAAGTGCTAAATAATTTAAATTTTTAGACCTTTTTATCTCCTCTTCATCTGGTCCTTTTGTGGCCTCAAAACATTAGAAATTAAAGCTCCAGTAAGAACGGGAGGAAAAGGATTAGTTTCATAATTTAAATCTCTTTTGCAGTTACAGGATATTTATTATCGAAGAGGGAGGGAATCAAAATTAATTAAATAACTGAGTTAGGAGTCAATCAGTGAATGAACTGCTGCTCATGCGTCTACTTTTGGGAGTAAATCAAGTAATAAAAAATACAAAAAATACTAAAAAAAAATAGGTTAGAAAAAACAAAAAAATGTAACCACAAATTAGCAGAAAGGATACAAGATAACAATCGAAGAGATGGGAGAAAAAGAGTGAGCAATATACTCAAAGAAAGGATAAGGATAGGCAGATTTAGTGTCTGCAAGTGTTTTTTAAGTTTAAATGGTACTATTTAGGTTTTTGTCGCTGTATGAAAGGCGAGAAAGATTTGATTGGAGTAACTTTTAATATTAGACTCTAACTGGTATTACCAAATCAATCTTGGGTATTTTCCGGTCAATTTCCAAGGAAAATACCGATTAGAAGGGATATCAATGCAATTATAGCAGCTGAAGAAAAGTTTATTGATGTTAGGTTCGATTTAGACCCTTAGGCTTCTCCATTTTTTGCTTGTTCTTATTGTCTATTGAGCGCATTCCATTCCGATTCAAGTGCTGCTCTTTCTTTGGTTAACACGAACAATTACTTGTCTTGCTCGTCAACCTGAACAACTAGCTTTTCATAACGATCTTTCACGTCTAATTGCATTGTTGGTTTTGACTAATAGCTGTTTTGTCGGCTAAATTCCCTTGAAATAAACCTCGCTGAAGATGGAGTAACAGAATTAGATCGTGATCCTAGCATTTCTCTAGATGATAGGTTTCCTCCGCTGTAGCGTGGTTTAAAGAAGCTAGGCTAAGTTGCATACATTTTTGAATTAGTCGATTAGACTTTCGGTGTGAGAGTCGCTTGCGAAATAGATCTAGATGAAGGCGGTGTATTTTGATCGTTTAAGATGAAAGAAATTCTACTTGTTGGAGAGGCGGCTCCGAGCAACCTGTTTGTTGGCGTAAGAATTGAAGATCGCTATCTGGAAGATAATGGTGTTAGGGAAGCATCTGTTGGGATTCTATTTTCCGAGTGAATCTATATCGACTGCTACTACTCAGCTAGAGTAACTTACAGGATTTTCTCTTAAGAAACACTTCCAATCAACTCAAGTGAAGTCCAAAGGGTTTGAGGGGTTTCTTCAGGTGATCTAAGTTCGTTTTCAAGACAAAAGTATTTGATCTAAAACAGATCTTTTATTGAATAAAGACTCATTTCTATTAAGCGGACATGCACACGTATTGATTTGGTAGGTTCGATAATGGAAAAGGAGTTTTTCAGGCGATATTACTTTGGTTTATTACCTCGAACTTTATAAATGTATGCTTTATCTGTGCTTACATTTATAATCTCAAACTAACCTAACCCACTGGTGTTTTCACCTTAGGCTTCTTCTACCAAAACCACAGATTTAGCCTTAATCAGAAGTTCATTATCTGCACTGTTTCTCATGTTTTGCAGCCTTTTCTTATTGTGATACACTCTAAGTAAAAAACTTCAAACTTGTGATTAAATTTTTCTGCTATAATAATTTGCTCAATATCAACCTGCAAATTCTCTAGCTTGTTGTTGCTATTTCCCTAATGCTTTTCCTGGACCCTATTCAGTTTTGTCTCCACTTGCTTGTTTTCTTCAGCGCGAAGCAGATTCAATTATAAGTTTGCTTCTTTTGGAGATACAGATTTTTTAATTGTTTTAGATAAGTTTCCCCCCCAAATACTTTCCTTGCTTTTAATTAGTCAGATATGAATATGTATTTCACAATTATTCTTGGTTTATGCTTTCCTCGTTTTTTGTGAGATAAATTAAGATTCATTCAGTTATTTCCCATCTTACAGAAACGCATTCTCGCGCCCCACAGGACGTAATCTCATACAAAAAAATCTTTTTTTAAAATAAACTCATTCGATAAATTGAGTTTGATATTTATCTGCAAATCAAGCAGATAAACTCACTTGTTTCAAATTATAATTTATGAAAATAGCATTTATCTCTAGAGAATTGAAGACTTTTAGCGATTCTGAAATGGAACCAAATTATTGCATTTAGCGATAAGAGAATAAAAATTAAAAATGGAAATAACACCCAGATGAAAAAGTTAATAATACTATTGACTTTTTCTAATCGATTACTTACAAAAAAGTAACTCA
>Ga0302271_10000054_pt1 | contig 90358 bp, 77 predicted proteins | sample III_Bog_N1_1_FD_198767 | JGI IMG/M metagenome (GOLD analysis project Ga0302271, IMG submission 198767) | Peat permafrost microbial communities from Stordalen Mire near Abisko, Sweden - III_Bog_N1_1 | ecosystem: Environmental > Terrestrial > Soil > Wetlands > Peat | place: Sweden: Abisko...
TCGACAAAACGCCATTGCAAAAATTGCTCAATGTGAAAGAGAAAATTCAAATCGTCGAAAATCAAGAAGTCAAAGAACTTTTGTTGTTTTAGTTAAATCTATTAACAATTTAATGCATCAACAGTAAAAATGGAAAATAAAAAACAAGTAATAATTATGAGTAAACCAACCAAATTTCATCTTTCTTTTCTCATTTTAATCGGATTTATATTGGTCGTTACGAACAGCTGTACAGATAAGTCCTTACTTCCGGTTGTAGAGACAACTAAATTAACAGGTGTCTCATCGACAACCTTAACTTGTTGGGGAAACGTCCCTGCTGATGCCGGTTCAGCTATAAGTGCACGTGGAGCATGTTGGAGTACAAGTCCAAATCCAACCACCTCCAATAGCAAACAAACCTCTGCAGCAGGTACCGGGAATTTTAAAGTTGCCGTATCCGGTTTAACAATGGGAACGACCTATTATATCCGTTGTTATGCCACTAACAGTACAGGAACTTCTTATGGTGGCCAACTAACTTTCACGACATTACTAGAAGATGTTGATGGTAATACCTATCATACCGTAATGATTGGCAAGCAAGAATGGATGGTTGAAAATTTGAAAGTTGGCAGATATCGCGATGGAACTTTAATCCATAAAGTAACGGATCCAACTGTCTGGGGAAGCCAAACAAAAGGTGCCTATTGCAGTTATAATGAAGACAATACAGATAGTATAACATATGGTCACCTATACAATTGGTCTGCTGTTACGAATTCAAAATACTTAGCCCCAACCGGCTGGCATATTCCAACACAAGCTGAGTGGACAACTCTCATGACTTATTTAGGAGGAGCAAGTGTTGCAGCGGATAAATTAAAAGCAACCGGAACAACATATTGGACAGGCAATTATGCCGGAGCGACCAATTCGAGCGGTTTCACAGCTTTACCGGGTGGTTCTATCTCTTTAGATAATAACGTTTACGGATTCTATAACCTTGGAATCATTGGACAATGGTGGTCAGCAACCGAAGTCAGTTCCGGATCCAGTAACGCTTATAGTTGGTATATAAATAATACATCCAGCGAAGCAATTAATGATAAAAGTCTTAAACAGATAGGACTATCTGTGCGTTGTATTAAAGATTAGAATAAACGGAGAGTTTATAAAGTATTTCTGTTCAATTTTTTAATTAAGTACTAGTGCTATGTTAAGGCTATTTTGACGGTAATTCATTTAAAAGAATAGTGAAGCCGTCACTAAATATAATTCAGCACCGTAAGAAGTGACGGCTTCACTAAATACATATGCGACATTTTCTACTTAACACAACACCAGGAACAATATATTATTCTTTTTGTTTCATCTCAACATATAAGCTTTTCCCATACTCTGACGTCTAAAGAAAAGGATTCAGAGTATGGGAATTACAGAAGTATCGGTTGAAATTAGAGGTCAGTATTTATTTTTTATTTCTTGAATAAAAAACGACTAACATAATTTATTTTAACCTCGGAAAAAAGCCGAAGGAAAAAACAACAAAATACCATGAACACACAAATCAAACAAATTGCCGAACGGCTTCGCGGACTTCGCGATGCGTTGGATTTATCAACAGAAGATGTAGCCTCAAAATGCGGGATTACTGAAGCAGACTATAAAAAATACGAATCTGGAAATTCAGATATTCCGGTGAGTTTTATTTGCAAAGTAGCCCAAACTTTCGGAGTTGAAACAACTGCATTAATTTCAGGTAACGATCCTCATTCACTGGCCTATTCGGTTACACGCAAAGGTACCGGGACTAGTGTTGAACGGAGTAAAGCTTATAAGTACCTGTCGCTGGCGCACGGCTTCCGGAATGCCAAAGCAGAGCCTTTTGAGGTTTCGGTAGAACCCTGTGACAAACCTATTCATTTAAACACTCACTCCGGACAAGAGTTTAACCTTGTTTTGGAAGGAACTATGCAGTTACAAATAGCGGGAAACGACATCACGCTAAATGAAGGTGACAGTATTTACTTTGATGCCAACAAACCACATGGTATGAAAGCCCTGAACGGGAAGAAAGTTAAATTTCTGGCCGTGATTGTATAAATTCCCACCAAAAAACGAATTATGTTTATCCCATTATGGGAGATTTTACCCCATATAGATTGTTTTTATCCCTGTTTTTTGTCTCAATAAAGCTTTTGACGTTACTTTGCAGTGCAAAATCAGAATGCTTTAAACAAAAATAATGCTTATGTTAGAAAAGTTCCTTAAACAAACCGAATTCAAAGACTTTGAAGATTTCAAAGCAAATTACAAACTTATTGTCCCGGAAAATTTTAATTTTGGTTACGACATTGTGGATGCCTGGGCCAAGAAAGAACCAAATAAAAAAGCGCTTCTTTGGACAAACGATCAAGGCGAATGTCATGAGTTTACATTTTCTGAAATGAAGAAGTACACAGACCAAACAGCTTCTTATTTTCAAAGTCTAGGGATCAAAAAAGGTGACATTGTAATGGCCATCCTGAAACGTCGGTATGAATTTTGGTTCACTATAGTAGCGCTGCATAAGATTGGAGCGGTCATAATTCCGGCAACACATCTTTTAACAAAAAAGGATTTGATCTATCGTAACAATGCCGCCGATATAAAGGCCATTATTGCTGTTGGCGAAGAACCTATCATAACACACATCAACGACTCAATGCCAGAATCCCCGAGCGTAAAGATGTTGATTTCAGTCGGACATATTATTCCCGAAGGATGGCTTGATTTCCACAAAGGAATTGAGAATGCAGCACCTTTTACCCCCATTACCAACGTAAATAAGAATGATGATCCATTGATTATCAGCTTTACTTCAGGAACCACCGGTAATGCAAAAATGGTATTATTAGATTGTGTGTACCCTCTGGCACATATTATTACCGCGAAATACTGGCACAATCTTCGTGAAGACAGCCTTCACCTTACCATCGCCGATACCGGTTGGTTGAAAGCCGTCTGGGGAAAACTATACGGGCAATGGATCGTTGGTGCTTGCGTATTTGTGTATGACCATGAGAAATTCACCCCGGCAGCCATGCTGGAAATGATACAGAAGTATCATATCACTTCATTGTGTGCACCTCCGACAATTTTCCGTTTTTTAATTCGTGAAGATCTGACTAAATATGATTTATCATCCCTTGAATATTGCACTATTGCCGGTGAAGCATTGAATCCTGCTGTTTACGAGCAGTTTTTACAACTTACAGGCATTAAACTCCGTGAAGGATACGGTCAAAGCGAGACAACACTTTCACTCTTTACTTCACCATGGGTGGAACCAAAACCGGGTTCAATGGGGCTGATTAATCCTCATTATGATGTTGATTTACTGACCCCGGAAGGTCGTTCGGCTGAAGTAGGTGAGCAAGGTCAAATTGTTATCCGGACTGATAAACGTTATCCGGAAGGACTTTTCAAGGGATATTATCGAAATGCCGAATTGACAAGAGAAGCATGGCACGATGGTGTGTATTATACCGGCGACGTGGCATGGCGGGATGAAGACGGATATTTTTGGTTTGTGGGTCGAGCAGATGATGTGATTAAAAGTTCCGGTTACCGCATTGGCCCATTCGAAGTGGAAAGTGCTTTGATGACGCATCCAGCCGTTGTTGAATGTGCCATTACAGGTGTACCTGACGAAATTCGAGGACAGGTTGTAAAAGCGACAATCATTCTGGCAAAAGATTATAAAGATAAAGCAGGTGAGGCACTGATAAAAGAAATTCAGAACCATGTGAAAAATGTAACTGCTCCTTATAAATATCCCAGAATTATAGAATTCGTTGAGGAGTTACCCAAAACTATCAGCGGTAAAATTCGAAGGACTGAAATCAGAGAAAAAGACAATAAGAATTAACAATTTGAGAGAGAGGGAACTAAAATTTTCTCTCTCTTTTGTATTAAAATTCAATCATCTATATAGTTTGTTTAAAAAAAGCATTATTTTTGTATCTGCTAAAATAGAAAGTAAATGAAAATCATAAATTTATCGGAGAATAACTCCATTCTGAAGCAATACATTAAGGAGATCCGCTCCGTGAAGATTCAGAAAGATTCCATGCGTTTTAGACGGAATATGGAGCGAATAGGTGAAATAATGGCCTATGAAATGAGTAAAACGTTGCGCTATAAAACCGAAGAAGTAAAAACGCCACTTGGCCTGTCGAACACAGAAGTCATTGATGAAAAAATTGTTATTGCCACGATTCTTCGTGCCGGATTACCTTTTCATACAGGTTTTCTAAATTATTTTGATTCAGCTGAAAATGCTTTTGTCTCTGCTTATCGCAAATATAAAGATGCGCTGAAATTCGATATTTTTATTGAATACATTGCTTCGCCCAATCTGGATGGAAAAACAGTAATTATAACCGATCCAATGCTTGCTACCGGCAGTTCGATGGAACTGGCTTACGGTGCATTGCTTACAAAAGGTAAACCTGCTCATATTCATGTAGCAACCGTCATTGCCAGCCAAGCAGCTATCAATTATATCACATCTCATTTCCCAGAAGCAAAAACCACCGTCTGGACTGCCGCTATTGATCCAGAACTAAATGAACATTCCTATATCATTCCGGGGTTAGGCGATGCGGGTGATTTGGCATTTGGAGAAAAATTGTAAATTTCACCCATAAAACACATGAAATTAATTATCAACATCCTACATTGCTGGAAATCCATAATAATAACCGGGGGTATTCTATTTTTGTCATTTACTTCACCATCGACTTTTAACGGTGTTCCAACATTTGAAAACGAAGATAAACTTATACATATGATTATGTATATTGGTTTAACAGGAGCATTGATGCTTGACTTTCGCCAATTTGCGAAACACCACAAAACAACTTTATTAGCATTTATTTTAATCTGTCTGGCATTTCCGGCATTCCTTGGTGGTGCTGTAGAAATACTTCAACCGCTCTATTTTGCACCTCGTACTGGCGAATGGTCTGACTGGTTCAGCGATATTACGGGAGTATTGATTGGATTGTCAGGAATGCGTTTAATTATGCCTAAATCGGTTAAAGAATACTTTAAATAGGTCTACGGTCTTTTGAAAATACATTTAGATAACTTCTGTGTCCGTAGTAATTAAAAAACTATGAATGACGAGACTCTGAAATACAAAATCGGTATAACACTGATTAAAGGTGTTGGAAACAATTTGGCTAAAAACCTGATTGCTTATATTGGTAGTGTAGAAGGCGTCTTCAGAGAGAAGCAACAAAACTTAGCTAAAATTCCGGGAATAGGTGAAATTATTTCCCATGAAATAGCTTCTCAACACGTATTAAATCGTGTAGAACAGGAACTTGAATTTATACGTAAAAACCAAATACAGACTTACTATTTTACAGATCGCGATTACCCTTATCGGTTGAAAGAATGTCCGGATTCGCCAATATTAATATATTCAAAAGGGAATTGCAATTTGAATGATGGTAAATTTATAGGAATAGTCGGGACTAGAAATGCTACTGAAACAGGGAAAGAAAACTGCAAAAAATTAATTTCAGATTTAAGTACATATCAACCGAATACAGTTATTGTCAGTGGTTTGGCATATGGAGTGGATGTTAGCGCTCATAAAGCAGCACTTGATTCAGGTCTGCCTACTATCGGGGTAATAGGTCACGGTTTGGATCGAATTTATCCGGCGTTACATCGTCCAATAGCGGTAAAAATGTTGGAAAATGGAGCTCTGATAACTGAATATTTAAGTCAGACTAATCCGGACAGGCAAAATTTTGTACAGCGAAACCGTATTATTGCCGGTTTGTGTGATGCCATTATAGTGGTGGAATCAGGTATCCGGGGTGGTGCATTGATTACAGCGGAAATTGCCAATGATTACAACCGTGATGTCTTTGCATTTCCGGGACGTATAACTGATCAGTGGTCAGCCGGATGCAATGCGTTGATAAAAAACAATAAAGCATCGCTGATTGAATCAGCAGACGATATATTGCAAATTATGAACTGGGAAAAGAAAAATTCCACAAAAACATCAAACGCTCAAACTGCTTTATTTTTAGATCTTTCGGACGAAGAGCAAGGAATTATATCCAAATTGCGGCAAAGTCCGGATGGAATTCAGTTAAATGAATTAGCCATTCTATTTGAAAGGCCTATCAGCAAAATTTCATCATTATTACTTGAAATGGAATTTAAAGGGTTGGTAAAATGTTTACCCGGTAACTTATACAAAATTGTTAAATAGGGTCTGCTGAAAAAGTATAATATTATTGATATACAATGGAATAATGTCTTACTTCTGAATTAAGGTGCAAGCTTTTTGAGTATAAATGTTCATTTTCCTTGCACTTGCTTTTCTTTTTGTAATCAAAAGATCCTGAAGATTTAATGTTTATAGCTAACGGTTAAACCTACGGAAAAGAATAATAAGGAAACAAGAACCCTGAATAGGATCCAATAACAATATATCACATTGATATTCAGATTACTTCTGGGTTATTCATTTGTATTGATCACAGTCACAGGTTTTGCAAGCTACACTGGGGGTTATTCTCATTAAACTTCTATCGGAGTTTTTCAGCAGACCCTAAATAGATATTTAGTTCGATTCAATAAATTTCCAAAGTTGGAAAAGTTTTTGGGAAAAGATGTATAGTAAAGAAGAATTAAAACAACTGAAGAAAGAATTTTGGGAAGGTTTTGGTATTTATTGTAGCCAGATTTCTGCGTTGAAGCGTCGTAAAAGCAAGTTTATGTTATACAACACCAAGATGAAGGGAGTAGAACTCAAGTTTGACGCTACGCGTACAGGCGCTTCTGTGATTTTGGAAATTAACCACTCAAATGCCGCACAACGGCATGAAAAATACGCTCAATTTCAGCTTTATAAAACCACCATGGAAAAACAGTTTTCCAATGGTTTAATCTGGGAGAGTACATATATTCGTGAATGTGGAACAGAAGTAAGTCGGGTTTATACGGAGAAAAACGGTATTGATCTACATCGCCGTATTCAATGGATGGAATTCTACCAGTTTATGTTCTCTGAAATGCTGAAACTGGAAAAAGCATTCAAAATAGTGAAAGCTGTAATAGAGTAGCTGTCTGATAATGTCAAATTTAAACGGATAAATAAGATAAGCATCCTTTTCAATTGGATGTACGAAAAATAGGAAGTTGTATGCAGCTTATTAAAAATTGACACATAATTTATATTAACTTTTTCCCAACTTTCGCAAGTTATATTCAATTCCTCCTTTTTTGTAATTTAATCCGGGAAATACAAATAAAATCTTTCTTCCTACAAATCACAGAATCAACCTTTTCAGAAATCACCACTTAACTTCGTGTATTTCTGTATCAACTTATTAAATTTGGTTGGAGTTCAAAATCAATCAACTATTTATGTTGATATAACAAGGATTTTTTTGTAGTTTTGCATCCCATAAATAAACGTAAAACTGAATATGGAAAAAAAGCAAATCAAAAGAGCCTTAGTTTCTGTTTATCACAAAGATAAACTAGATATTATTATAAAAAAACTACACTCTGAAGGAGTTGAATTTATCTCCACAGGGGGAACTAGGTCCTTTATTGAATCACTTAATATCCCATGCCTAGCTGTCGAAGATCTTACCGGTTACCCTTCTATTCTAGGAGGACGCGTAAAAACATTGCATCCTAAAATATTTGGTGGTATTCTTACACGCCGCGACAATGACGAAGATAAGAAACAGATTGGAAATTACGAAATACCTGAAATAGACTTGGTTATTGTCGATCTATATCCTTTTGAAGCCACTGTAGCTGCAGGGGCAGATGAACCGACCACGATAGAAAAAATTGATATTGGTGGTATTTCATTGATTCGGGCAGCGGCAAAGAATTATAACGATGTTGTGATCGTAGCTTCACAGGATCAATACGAGCCGCTTTTAGAAATTATCACATCCAATGGTGCTCAGACTTCAATCGAAGAACGCCGATGGTTTGCAAAAGAAGCTTTCGCCGTTTCTTCACACTACGACTCAGCTATCTTCAATTATTTTGATGGTCAGGGGAAAAGTGGTTTCCGCATGAGCGAGAACAACGCAAAAATTCTTCGTTACGGTGAAAACCCTCATCAACAAGGCGTATACTTTGGCCATTTCGATGACATGTTTGAACAATTGCAAGGTAAAGAAATATCATATAACAATCTACTCGACATTGACGCAGCAGTGAATTTAATCAATGATTTTGACGATATCACTTTTGCTATTTTGAAACATAACAATGCTTGCGGTATTGCTTCACGACCTGTATTGGTAGATGCATGGAAAGATGCTTTGGCCGGGGATCCGGTTTCGGCTTTTGGCGGTGTGTTGATTACCAATGCTGTGATCGACAAAGCAACTGCAGAAGAAATGCACAAAATTTTCTTCGAAGTAGTCATTGCCCCGGATTATGATCTCGATGCCATTGAAATTCTGAGCCAAAAGAAAAACAGAATCATTCTGATTATCAAAGAGACCAAAGTGAGGACTCAACAATTCCGGTCCTTGTTAAATGGCGTATTGTTACAAGACAAAGATACCCATACTGAAACTACCGTTGACTTAAAAGTAGTAACTGAAAAAGCTCCAAAAGCCGAAGAAGTTGAAGATTTACTCTTCGCCAATAAAATAGTTAAACATTCAAAATCGAATGCCATTGTATTTGCCAAGAACAAACAGCTTTATGCAAGTGGCATTGGCCAAACTTCACGCGTAGACGCTTTGAAACAAGCCATCGAAAAAGCAGGTTCATTCGGTTTTGATTTGAAAGGAGCAGTTATGGCTTCCGATGCTTTCTTCCCATTCCCTGATTGCGTGGAATTAGCTTCGGAAGCAGGAATAACAGCCGTTATTCAACCGGGAGGTTCTATCAATGATAAGCTTTCGATCGCTAAATGCAATGAACTGGGTCTGCCAATGGTTACAACCGGATTTCGTCATTTTAAACACTAAATTATAGTCAGTTGCCTTTAAGAACTTGCTTCAAGTCAAAGTTTGTAAGCACTAACATATATTTTTGATATTAGATACTAAAATAAAACTGAAATAAATTAAGAAAATGGGACTATTTTCATTTACACAAGAAATAGCTATTGACTTAGGAACAGCCAACACGATTATCATTCACAACGATAAGATTGTAGTCGATGAACCTTCGGTAGTAGCGTTGGACAAACGTTCCGACAAGCTGATTGCTATCGGCGAGAAGGCACGCCAAATGCAAGGGAAAGAGAACGAAGGAATTCGTACGGTTCGTCCGTTGCGAGATGGTGTAATTGCCGACTTTTATGCTGCTGAATTAATGATTCGTGGAATGATTAAAATGATACCGACCAAGAATCACCTCTTCTCTCCAACCCTGAAAATGGTTGTTTGTATTCCTTCAGGGAGTACTGAAGTGGAAATTCGTGCGGTACGTGACTCTTCTGAGCATGCCGGGGGACGTGAAGTATATATGATTTACGAACCAATGGCTGCAGCTATCGGTATCGGTATCGATGTGGAAGCCCCTAATGGTTGTATGATTGTTGATATCGGTGGTGGAACAACTGAAATTGCAGTAATATCGCTTGGTGGTATTGTCTCGAACAAATCAATTCGTATTGCAGGAGATGATTTAACGCTGGACATTGTGGAATATATGGGTCGTATGCATAACATCAAAGTAGGCGAACGTACGGCTGAATTAATTAAGATAAACGTAGGTGCGGCCTTAACTGATCTGGAAGATGCACCGGAAGATTATATCGTTCATGGGCCAAACCGCATGACAGCATTGCCAATGCAAGTTCCGGTTTCCTATCAGGAAATTGCACACTGTCTTGAAAAATCAATTTCTAAAATTGAAGCTGCAATCCTGAGTGCTTTGGAACAAACCCCTCCTGAATTGTATGCAGACATCGTACAACGAGGCATTTATTTAGCCGGTGGTGGTGCTTTACTTCGTGGATTAGACAAACGTTTAACTGACAAACTAAACATCCAGTTTCACATTGCTGAGGATCCTCTACGTGCAGTAGCTCGTGGAACAGGTATTGCGTTGAAAAATGTAGATAAATTCTCATTCCTGATTCGATAAAACTAAATTGAATTTTCGATAAACACACTAACCCAGGTGTGTCTATCGAAAATTTTTGTTCTATAAACTTCCTTTTCCCGTGCATTTTCACTCACAATGAAGAACCTCATCAATTTTTTGATTCAATACAGTGTCGTGTTTTTATTTCTATTCTTAGAAATAATCTCCTTTACATTGATTGTAAAAAATCAAGAGTATCAAAAAAGTGTGTTTTTGTCTTCAAGCAATTCTATGGTTTCCGGCATGTACGAATGGAGCAATTCTGTAGTGGAATTCTTCAAACTCCGCGCTGCAAACGATAACCTTTCGGAAGAAAATACGGCACTCAAGAATCAAATAATTAACCTGCAAAATAAGTTATCCACATTAAAACCCGAAGCCTCGGACTCAGTCCATTTTCGCATACCTCCGGAAATGGAATATCAATTTATTTCTGCAAAAGTAATCAATAGCTCAACAAATAAATTGCTAAACTATATTACATTGAATAAAGGAGCAATCGATGGTATTAAAATCGACATGGGGGTCATCAGTGACGAAGGAGTTGTTGGTATTGTAAAAACTGTTTCAAAACGATTCTCTGTCGTTATTCCGATTTTAAATCCTAAAAGCGATATCAGTTGCAAATTCAAACGAAGTAATTATAGCGGAGGATTAATATGGTCCGGTGAGGATTATCGCTGTGGAAACCTGACAGATATTGCCCGGCATGTCGAACTTACTTTAGGTGATACTATTATTACCAGTGGATTTACCAGTTCATTCCCTGAAGGGATACCTGTTGGAGCAATTGAAGATTTTAAAATAAAAGAAAGTGATGCTTATTATAAGATCAAAGTGAAACTGGCCGTAAATTTCCGTACTCTTTCACATGTTAAGGTAATAAATTATTTGAATTTTCAGGAACAAAAAGACTTAGAGAAAAAATCGGAAGAACAATAATCAAAAACAGACTACTTAATTGTGAATTATTAATTATCAATAAAAACAATGCCGACCATACTTCAAAATATATTCCGTTTTATTCTATTAGTGCTTTTTCAGGTACTTGTTTTGAATAATATACAGTTTTTGGGGTATATTAATCCATATCTGTATATACTATTTATTCTGGCACTTCCAGTTCAAATTCCACGATGGTTTTTGCTTGTACTGTCTTTTTTTATCGGCATGACAATTGATGTTTTTTCGAATACGATAGGTATGCATGCCTTTGCAACGGTGTTTATTGCCTTCTTTCGTAATGGAATTATCAAATTATTTACAAACATCGAAGAAGGAAACAATCCAACTCCCTCTTTTTATACTTTCGGTGTTAGCGCATACGTAAAATATGTTGTTGTCATGGTATTAATTCATCATGCAACTTTATTCATGTTAGAGGCTTTTTCTTTTGCTCATTTTTGGATTTTATCAGCCAAAATTTTACTCAGTTCATTGGTAACTATATTGCTAATTCTTGGAATTCAATTGATTAAAACAAAATAGAATATGATAAATGATACACTTCAAAACAGAAGATATGTGATTTCGATCATCATGTCAGCTGTCATTGCTGTGTATATTCTGAGGTTATTTACAATCCAGATTATAGATACAAAATATAAGAACGGAGCCGACAGTAACGCATTCCTTAAAAAGACTCAATTCCCTTCGCGTGGACTTATATACGACCGGAAACACGCGTTATTGGTTTATAATAAACCTGCTTTTGATATTGCTTTAATCTTTCGTGAAATTCATGACTTAGATACAATGGCATTTTGTAAAGCATTGAATATCGATAAACAGTACTTTATAAGCCGTATTGCAGAAATTAAAGATTTTAGGAAAAATCCCGGCTACTCAACATACACTCCTCAGATTTTCATGACCCAGTTGGGTATAGAAAACATTGCGACCATTCAACAATCCATGTACAAATACCCCGGTTTCTACATTCAAAACCGGAATCTACGCGAGTATGCATTCCACACTGCAGCACATGTTCTTGGAAGTATCGGCGAAGTATCCCAAACTAAAATTGATAATGACGATTACTACAAGCAGGGCGATTTTGCTGGTCGTGATGGGATTGAAAAAACTTATGAAGAACAATTACGTGGGGAAAAAGGAGTAGAAATACTCTTACGCGATGCCAAAGGAAGAATCAAAGGTAAATATGAAAATGGCAAAGAAGATATTGCTCCTAAAGCAGGTCAGAACCTGACATTAACGCTTGATGTTCAATTACAAATGTTAGCAGAGAAATTATTGAACGGTAAAGTAGGAAGTGTGGTGGCTATCGAACCTTCTACTGGCGAAATTCTCGCCATGGTCTCAAGCCCCTCGTTCGATCCCTCCATTTTAGTTGGTCGACAACGATCGAATAATTATATGCAACTTGTTCACGATCCGACAAAACCCTTGATTAATCGTGCTACTCAGGCACAGTATTCTCCCGGATCATCCTTCAAACCTCTTCAGGCCTTAGTCTGTATGCAAATGGGGGGAATCAATCAACATACCATGTTCCCCTGTAATGGACCGGAATCATCTCCCGTAAAATGTACACACCATCATGGCTCACCGGTGAGTTTACTTAGTGCTATTGAACAAAGCTGTAACCCTTACTTCTGGCAGGCATTCCGTACTACTATCGAGAAAAACGGTTATGGCAAAAAAAATGCAATCTTCAGGCAAAATTATGATGAATGGGTCGACCGGATAAAAAGCTTTGGATTGGGAAGTAAATTTACCGATAGTGATATTTACGAGCAATCACGTGGTTATATCCCTACCCAAAAATTTTACAACAAAATATATCGGGGAGTAACAGGCTGGCGCGCAATTACAGTTCGTTCTTTAGCAATCGGGCAAGGTGAGGTCCTGGTAACTCCGCTTCAATTATCTAATGCGATGGCAGCTGTTGCAAATCAAGGATATTACATCACACCACATTTAAATAAGTGCGATTCGTTGAAAACTAAAATCCATCGTTGTAAAGTAGATAAAAAATACTTTCCTGTTGTGTTCGAAGGAATGGCACGGGTATTTGAAAATGGAACAGGACGATCATCTAGAATTGAAGGACTGGACATGTGTGGTAAAACCGGAACAGTGCAAAACAGTCATGGAAAAGATCATGCTTTTTTTGTTGGATTTGCCCCCCGTAATAATCCTAAAATCGCCATTGCCGTAGTGGTTGAAAATGCAGGATTCGGAGCTACTTATGCAGCACCAATTTTCAGCTTATTAGTGGAACAATACCTTAAAGGAAAAATAGCCCGGACAGATCTTCGGGAAAGAATTACAAATATAGTTACCAACTCAAATGTACAAGAACGTTAGTATAAGATATGCTCTGGACTGGACAACGGTTTTTTTTTACGTTGCTTTGGTTTTCATGGGTTGGATTTGCATTTATGGTGCCAGTTATAATTTTGATCAGGCAAGCATCTTTGATTTTAGTCAACGTGCCGGGAAGCAATTTATTTGGATATTAACTGCATTCGCTATCGGCGGCGTTTTGCTTCTGATTGATGCAAAAATGTACAACATCTTTGCTTATTTTATTTATGCAGCGATTATCTTATTGCTTATAGTTACCATTTTCGTAGCACATGATATTAAAGGCTCACGGTCCTGGTTGGTAATCGGTCCTATCAGTTTTCAACCGGCCGAATTGGCTAAAATGGCAACTGCACTCGCCCTATCAAAATACATGAGTGCCTATAACTACAAACTAAAGACCTGGAAAGATTTAATTCCATTAGGGATAATCATTTTCATCCCATTCTCGTTAATCATTTTACAGAATGAAACTGGAGGCGCATTAGTTTTTGCGGCTTTCCTGTTAATGCTTTATCGCGAAGGAATGAATGGAATTGTACTGCTTGTCGGTTCTTTTGCTGTTTTACTCTTCATTACCATTATCAAACTTAGTATCATCCCTATCGACCAAGGAACACTGGGGATGTTGTTGGGTATGTCATTTATTCTGCTTGTTCAGGTAGGATATGCTATTTTCTTTGGGAAAAACACAAAAGAAGCACTTATTCTAATGGCAGGAGTCCTGGTGATTGGACTTATTTCGTACACCCTGAATATCTGGTTTTATTTGAATTACAGTTATATTGCTATTTTTACCACGCTGGCTTCGTGTATCTATTGGATAATTGTTGAAATTTTCAACAGGTATAGGAAGTATTGGTTTTTAGCATTATTTTCTTTTTGCTCGGTTCTTTTCTGTTTCTCTTCCGATTATTTGTTTCAAAATGTACTTGAACCGCACCAGCAAGTTCGTATCAAAGTATTGCTAAACATGGATAATGCCCCCTTGGGAGCTGGTTACAACGTGAATCAATCCAAAATTGCTATTGGGTCGGGCGGCTTTTTTGGAAAAGGTTTTTTGAATGGTACTCAAACCAAACTTAAATTCGTTCCCGAACAAGATACTGACTTTATTTTTTGTACCATGGGCGAAGAACATGGTTTTCTGGGCTCCACTCTTGTTTTAGTTGTTTATTGGCTTTTACTCATGCGGATTCTTCGTATAGCCGAGCGACAGCGCGATCCTTTCAGCAGGGTATATGGGTATTGCGTAGCAAGCATATTCTTTTTTCACCTGACTATAAACATAGGGATGGTACTCGGTATAATGCCCGTTATTGGTATTCCTTTGCCTTTTTTTAGCTATGGAGGCTCTTCTCTCTGGGGTTTTACCATTATGCTGTTTACGTTGCTTAGACTCGACGCAGCGAGGTCAGGAAGATAAGATAATATTTAGCTTTGGATGCTCCCTGGTCCTTCTTTATGTCCTGGAGTAATTTGGTTACTACCGAAAACACGAACCAACATATCATTGATGTGTTTACAAACCCGAAGATCCTGACATTGGATAATGTTATCGCAATAACTGAAATTTCGTCTGATAATGCGGCCTATTCGTTTTATCCAAACCCGGCACGAGGGACGGTAAACATTAAAGGACCTGCATTCACCCGTCTGGAAGTGCTTGACTTAAGTGGTAGAGTTGTCTATTCAACAAATCATTACATCAATTCTATTCAAACGGAGAGTATGGCAAGTGGAGTTTATATCGTTCGGATAGTTGGAAACAACGCAATTTTTCAACAAAAACTCGTCGTCTGTGATTAATTAAATGGTCTGGGAATATACAACTCATTTAGCATGGACTATGCTTGATTTGGGAAATTTCTCCTGAACAAACAGTACAGCTAAAAAACGGATTTGAAAACGTCATCTTGGAGCATAATAAATTATGCATACCCCAATCAACGCCACTATGGCACCAATAATATCATATTTGTCGGGTGAAAAATGATCGACCGCCATGGCCCAGAGAATTGACATGACAATAAAAAAGCCTCCATATGTGGCATAAACCCTTGCAAAGCTTTCCGTTTGAAGAGTTGCCACTATACCATAAAGAATGAGGATCCCTCCACCAAGCATTCCATACCAAAACGGTTTATCTTCTTTCAACCAAAGCCATACCAAATAACCACCACCGATCTCACAACATCCGGCCAGAATAAATATAAACACAGATCTTAATATCGCCATGATAAATATCTTTTGATGATCCTGAAATTTAAATACCTGCATCAGGTTCAGTCCGGTGAGAAGTCTGCAAGCGTTTATTCATTTCTGAATCGAATGAATTCTATAGTCGTATATAGACCTTATTCCGATCCAATACATATCCCAGCAGCCAGCAGGTCAGCATCCACCACACCGAGAATAAAAACGCACCAAAATAATCACCTGTAAAGATAAAAATATGATGATATAACCACGAAAAAAGCGGTTCTTTCCCAATATTAATCATCCACATCACGGTTACACCCAGTTCGCTCATTACGTATATGGCCAGCGGATTCTTTCCTGTCACCAGAAAGAAATGACTTCCTTTTGTTTTTCCCAGAAAATCTGTAACATAAATAATCACTGCCAGTATAATGGAATCCAATCCAACGGTCAATACAGCATACGAACTGGTCCACAGTTTCTTATTCACCGGGAAAAACGAATTCCAACAGTAAGCGATTACCAGCAACCCAATACCTGCAAGAAGCAATTTAGCAAGCCCTTCATAAGTTTTCCCTTTCTGCTGCAAAAAGCGGCCTACTGCATATCCGGCAATCACATTAAAAAGTGCCGGCAACGTACTTAAGATTCCCTCCGGATCGAACGGGAAACCTTCTCCCGTATAGAGATGATTGATTCCAAACAGCCATGTATCAAGACGAAGAACGGCATTTCCTGTCTTTGTAAATTCAGCTCCCGGCACTCCAAAAATGAGCAGCAAGGCCCAATATGCCAATAGAAAAAAGACTCCCAACCCAATCGTTTTCTTTGTCCCCAAATAACAAACCATTAACGCCACGAGACCGTAACACAAAGCGATTCGCTGCAACACACCCATGATACGGGTATGCGAGATGGGTAAAAGCGTAAGTTGATGATTATCTATTTTAAAAAACGGGAACCAATACATCAGATACCCTATAAGAAAAATCAATAACGTTCGCTTGAATATTTTCAACAATACATCCGATGACTTCATATCCTTCCATCGTTTACCTACAAAACTAAGCGCATTCCCTACGGCAAATAAGAACGAAGGGAATACCAGGTCTGTCGGGGTAAATCCATTCCAGTCGGCATGCTGCAACGGCCAGTAAGTAGTTGCTCCGTTACCCGAAGTATTTACAATGATCATAAAACATACGGTTAGTCCGCGAAAAATATCAAGTGCTGTAAAACGATACGGTGCAAGTACCCGGGAAGATGAATCAGTCATATTATCAGGATTATAATAACTTCATATGCCTGTAAAAATACAAACAATTCATGAATAAACAAGAAAAAAATAAAGAAGAATTTATACGGAGTATTCAAAGAACGAACAGAGATCCAATCATGTTATTCGAATCAATCAATTCATTATTAACTGACCAATGTCGATTACTACAAAATTATTACCCTGTACATCAAAAAGTTTCGTACCCTTAAGTGTTGCACTTCCTGAAATATCCAATTCTGCTACCACTTTATTATTTTTGTCGATTACAAGAGTGGTTTCTCCGGCATCCAGGAATTTATATCCTTTCGCTTCAAGATAACAATAATAGATCTGATCATTGGGGATAATATTCGTAACCTTGAGATCATTATTTAAAATCAGAAGTTGATTTTTATTGCTGGACACACTGAAGCTGGCTGAGTCGGACTGGATCGGCTTTACTGATGCAGAATCTAATCTGACATACATAGTACTTCCGCCAAACTGAGTTAATTCCCCCACTGAATCTGTTTTTATAGATTGTTCCCAAAGTTCATTCCCATCTTTTAATGAGTATTTGAAAACTTTTTTTTTTGAAAGTAAGAGCAAGGTATCCCGTTGAATTTCATACGAAAGTATTTGTTCGTTTTTGTAACCTATCCTACTGAGAAAAACCTTTTTCCCTGTATTTTTAGAATATGCAGCTATAAAAGGCTTCCCGTAACTTGTTGATTCTGAATTCAAAAATGCAGATCCATCATTCACCATACAGACTAAACTGTCTTTAAAAAAAAGAGAGGATCTGCTCACAAGCTTTTTAGGTAAAATGCTTTTCCATGCTATGAATCCATACTGATCAAGCCGTACCAGAGATTCCTTATCAGCCATATAAATACCCGTGCTATCGGTTAGCGTATTCGACACCACACCGGTAATCAGGTCATGGCCTGTTACCATGTCATAGTCCGTACCAAAAAGCAAACTAAACGTGAAACCAACGACATTTGTTGCCACCGTACCTGAATAATCTTTCTTTCCGGTTCGGGCATCATAGTTCCACCCTACCCCGGTTTTCATGTTTAAGGCATTTAAACCATCTGCCGAAATAATTATCACCGAATCGTTAAGCTCGAAAATGTCATTCAGGTTATATTCACGGCTAACCTTTCTCTTCCATATCGATTTCCCTGTTTTTAAATCAATCCCTTCAAGGGTATTTGTAGACCTGTCTGCATACCCGACTCCAATTCCTTTTGCTGAATTCACATAACTGAGAGCATTTTTGGTACTCCATAAATTCTCTCCATTCTCAAGACTTAAACAGCTGCTTTTATTGTCTGTCGTTTTAATCAGCATGTTATCATACTGATCTAACGTCGATTGCTGGTAATCAATCTTCTGATTCCAACGAATTTGTTCTGTTAATAAATCAAATAGGAGTATATTCCCGTTATCCTTCTGCTCTTTGCCGTTGTCCTTCGTCCCGCGTAATTGCATAGCCAACATTCTTGTTGAATCATTTGCAGACCATTGATAAATTATATCAGGAAAAACATACCTTTTGGCTTTAATATCGGTATTCGTTACGAAATTCCGGCCTATAATAATATCATTCGCCGGAATTGTTCCGCTGCTTTGGGCAAAAACGGAAAATGTAACGAAACAAATCAATCCTGTTATAATTAAGTCTTTCATTATAGAGTAATTTAAGTTCTACATAAACCGTAAAAGGATAACAACAAGTTCTCGTAGTGCTTTCCTGTGGAACCAACAAATGTTGTACTAAATAGAAAAGAATCGAATGCAGATTAACGTGGATTTAGCTCTCCAATAAAAAAAAACTCTATCCGGCTAAATTAAACAGGCCATCAATATTACTTCGCGGGTTACTCATTTTGAGTTCAATTGTATTTATCAATGTTACCGGCAATTAGAAGGAAGTCTTCATACTCCTGCATCATATTTACCATCCCGCCCGCATCCTGATCGGAATCTTTTGAATACAACAAACTACTAGTTACCCGACAAATATAATTCTTTTGTCTGAATTGCTAATCCCCTGATAAATAAAAGGTACAAAAATTGTGCCTTTTATTTATCAGGGGATATAATTGCTCAAGCAGATTACTACCGTAGACTGCCTTTTTACCTGTCTAAGGGTAAGGATGGAGAATCAATTCGTTTTTACAGAAGAATGCTAAATATATTTATACACCATGTAAACGGCAACTCCCAACAGGAAAATGGCATATATTTTTTTAAACATAGTTGCCGGTAGTTTAATGGCTAATTTACTGCCAAAGAATACGCCGGCCACAATACCCATTGCCATAAGCCCCGCATACAGCCAGTTCAGGTAACCTGCCTGCGCGTAAACTATCACGCTGGGTAATCCTACCGGAAGCTGTAAAGCCGCCAGCGAGGTAGCCGAAGCTGCCTTAGCATCATATTTAAAGAATTTAATCAGGATAGGTACTATTACCAATCCTCCTCCTTTGCCGAATAACCCGGCTATAACACCCGCAAAAATACCTATAATAATAAAAAGCCAAAAGGCATAATGCTTATTTTGCCCGCTTTCCGGTGTTTCAACTTTTTTATGCTTCTTTCCTCGGAGCAACTTGGGAATATCCAGGTAACCCACTGCTACGTAAAGCAAAAAAGCGGCATAGAGCTTCGACAGGACTTTGACATCCACCGAAACAGCCAACTTGGCTCCAAAGAAAGAACCTAATAACAGTCCCAATGAAATCCATAAGGCATTTCTTAAATCGATATATCCGGCTTTATAGAACGTGACAACCCCCAATACCCCTACCGGCAATAACATAGCAGCCAATGACGTTGCATTCGCATCAAGCATGCCCATCCCGAAGATGGCTATCAACGAAGGAACCATAATCACTCCGCCTCCTATTCCAAACAAGCCGGACATAATGCCCGCCACAATACCTAAAACCAATATTCCTATTTCCATAATCCTATATATTTAAATTGACAGGGTGATCCCTGCCGCATTCTTTTTTCTACCTGTTATCCGTCTGCCTGAAGGCGCAAAATTAATTCTATTTATTGGATTCTCAGGCTTTCTGTATAAAAGCTAAAACCATTTAATTCTATTTCACAAAATATCATTTCAATATACAGTGTGACCGAAATGAATCTGTAATAAAGAAAAGTTTTAATCCTTTCAAAAAAAAAACGCCCTGTACATAACATACAGAGCGTTTTTTTGAACAATTAAAATCCATAAATCTATTGTTTCTGTACAATTTCCAACGTATCGGAAGCGATCATATATTCTTCATCGGTCGGAATAACCACCACCTTGACGGTCGATTCGGGAGTAGTCAACAAGGCTTCTTTCCCATGTATTTTGGCATTCAGCTCGTTGTCCATTTTCACGCCCATAAAGCCCAGGCTATTGCAGACATACTCACGTGTTGTCGTTTGGTTCTCTCCTACTCCACCGGTAAACACAATCACATCAACACCTCCCAGCGCAGCAATATACGATCCGATATATTTCTTTATCCGGTATTCATACATGTTCATGGCCAGGATAGCTCTTTCATTTCCTTCTTCGATTGCTTTTTCAATATCACGCATATCGGACGAAATACCTGAAACTCCTAGTACCCCGCTGTGTTTATTGAACAGGGTCGAAACACCGCCGGCGCCAATCATTTCTTTTTCCATCAGGAAAGTAACGACTCCCAGGTCCACATCCCCCGAGCGGGTTCCCATCATCAATCCTTCAATGGGAGTAAAGCCCATGGAGGTATCTACCGATTTCCCATTTTCAATAGCACATACAGAGACGCCATTCCCGATATGGGCGGTAATTATTTTAGTATGATCGTAATCCAGTCCCAGAAATTCACAAGCCCGTTTCGATACATACCGGTGGCTGGTTCCGTGGAAACCGTACCGGCGAATGCCGTATTTGGTGTATAACGAGTAAGGGATTCCATACATATAAGCATAGTCCGGCATGGTCTGGTGGAATGCCGTATCGAATACCGCTACTTGCGGAACTGAAGGCAACAATTCACTGATCGCATGGATACCGGCTAAATTAGGCGGGTTATGCAACGGGGCAATGTCTATACATTCTACAATTTTCTGTAATACTTCTTCCGTTATCAGCACACTCGAGTTGAATTTTTCTCCTCCGTGAACCACCCGGTGACCCACAGCATTTATTTCTTCCAACGATTTGATTACACCATGTTTTTCGCTTGTCAGCACCCCTAAAATATATTCTATGGCTAACTGATGTTCCAGAATTTCCCCTTTAAGAACTACTTTCTTCCCATCACGCCGAATGTGCTTTAGGAACGAACCTTTCATCCCGATCTTTTCAACACCACCGGCTCCCAGCACTTCATGGGTGCCCATATCCAGCAATTTGTATTTTACCGATGAACTTCCGCAATTCAATACTAATATATTCATGTTTCTCTTCCTCCTTATTTGATTATATTTCCCAACTCATCGTAGGTATAAAAACCTTTCCCGGAACTTATTCCAAAATGCTTGGCACGAAAAAGCCGCAACAAAATAGGCGATGGCTTGTATTTAATGCTGCCGTACTCATCCCACAGATTCTCAAGTAACCGGACAATTTTCTCTATGCCCATGGAATCGGCTGTACGGAAAACACCCTGCCGGTAACCAAATCCGACCATCAATACCTTGTCTATATCTTCAACCGTTGAAATTCCTTCCATTAATATCTGGCAGGCTTCATTCAACTGAATCAGGAACAACCGTATACTGACCAACCCGGCCGATTCCATCACCGATACATACTGATGATTAATCAAACGGGCAAACTGGCAAACCTTATTATACGTTTCTGTCGAGGTATTTAATCCGGGAACAATTTCTATAATTTGTGAATCAGGTACATTCGAAAGAAAATGCAATCCAATGCAACGTTCCGTATGTTCCAGTTCCGAAGCTAAGTCGGTTACAATGACCGTGGATACGTTTGACGCAATAATCGCATTGGGCGACAATACCCGTTCCAGCTCTTTAAACACCTCTTTGCGGTGATTAACGCGTCGTTCGCCCGTCTGGTCATGATACCGGATTGCTTCGATTACGAAGTCACATCCGCTGAAGTCATCATAATTCGTCGTTCCGCTTATACGGCCTATCACCGCTTTTTTCTCGTTTTCTGTCAGACCCCAGTTTTGAATCTTCTTATCCAGCTTTTCTTCAATCCGGCTGTAAGCATTTGCTATGCTCTCTTTATCGGGTTCCAGAAAAACTACTTCCATACCATTCAGCGCAGCCGTGGTGGCAATAACGCTCCCTTCTTTCCCGCAACCCACTACGCCGATCCGCGAAAACAACGTCCGTTTCCGGTTGCGTTTGCTCAGGCCGTAGCGCTCGATTGCTTCAAAATTTTCTTCTGCCATATATTTATTCTTTATGTATTTCTAGAAGTAAGAGGTAAGGAGTAAGAGGTAAGAAAAAGATACTTGCTCCTTATTTCTTACCTCTTGCCTCTGCTATTTCATGGCCTGGTTAGCCGTAATGGTAATCATCCGCACAATATCATCAACCGCACAACCCCTCGAAAGATCGTTGATTGGCGCTGCCATTCCTTGCAATATAGGGCCTACAGCCTGCGCACCCGAGAAACGTTCGACCAGTTTGTATGCTATATTTCCTGCCTGCAAGTCAGGGAAAACCAATACGTTGGCATGTCCTGCAATCTTGCTTCCGGGAGCTTTGCTCTGTCCCACCGAAGGAACCAAAGCGGCATCGGCCTGCAATTCGCCATCAATCATTAATTCAGGGGCCAGCTCTTTAGCCAGACGGGTTGCTTCCACCACTTTGTCCACCAATTCATGCTTGGCACTCCCTTTCGTCGAAAAACTCAGCATCGCAACCCTGGGCTCGAAACCTCCAATGACACGGGCGGTCTCGGCTGTACAAACAGCTATTTGTGCCAACTCAGGTGCTGTAGGATTTGGATTCACTGCACAGTCTGCAAATACTAACAAGCCGTTTTCTCCGTATTGCGGTGTAGGAGTAAACATTAACAACGCTCCTGATACTACACTGATTCCGGGTAATGTCTTTACAATCTGGAAAGCAGGGCGAAGTACGTTCCCCGTGGTATTCCGTGCTCCGGCCAATTCACCATCCGCATCACCGCTCTTGATCATCAGGCATCCCAGGTATAATGGATTTTTTGCCAGCTTTGCAGCTTCCTCCGGGGTCATTCCTTTGCTCTTGCGTAGTTCGTACAGCAGATTAGCATAAACAGGCATCTTTGGATCCGTTTCAGGATTAACAATAGTAGCCTCTACAATGTTCGACAAATTGTTTTCTGCAGCCAGTTTTTTTATCTCAGCTTCATCTCCGATCAGAATCAGTTTCGCTGCTTTTTCTTTCAAAATAATATCCGCCGCTTTCAAAGTACGGATTTCAGTGCCTTCGGGCAAAACAATACGTTGTACGTTTTCCTTGGCACGTTTCATAATTTGTTCCAGTAAGTTCATCTTAAATCTATTAAGTGTTTGTAGTATTCGGCGGGAGGCGATAGTCTACGGGCTGAAAAACAATACAAAGATACGGCAATATTCCAAGATTGCAATGTAGAGATGGCAGGTTTTTGCTAAATATTTGAAGGGATGTTCGATTTCACCTGTATTTTATCTTTTTTCGAATAGAAAGAAGTCATTTTTTCATCAAATCAATCCTATCCGCAAATTCCCCCGGGAATCAAAAGATTTCAGATAATGAATGCCATCGTACCGGCTTCAGATCGCGCATTGACCTCAAACGATGCCCGATGTGTTATGACTTTACTTTTATCAGGTCTTATTACTCTGAACAAGAGAAGCAGGAGCTTTCCTGGTAGCTGCTACAAAGCTGCTCGATTCATCATACACCATACGACACACTAGGGAGGGAAGTTGGATATAGTTATCCGAAACTATAGTTCCATGATTGTTTCTCTATCTTTTGTCCTGTACTTTCAAAATACTTTTGGAGAACGAGGAATGAAATTAAGTCTTCTTGATCTTTGTTTTTAAACTGATTCACATATTCATGTGCATTCTCGATAATCTTCAAAGCTTCATCGGTATGTTGTAAATAATATGTCATTCGCTCTTCTAAATCCGAGTAATCATCTTTAATAAGTACATAATGATAATTGGGTATTAGGGTGCCCTCCATAAACCAGGTCTCGTATGTTGGCTCTGGCATTACCGCCAACGAGCAGGATGACATAACCCATTTTAAGTTACTCGCTACATCGTTTCCCTCCAGACAAAGGATGAACTTGTAGTCAAGATGTTCATCTACAGTCATTCTATCTACAATAAACCGGGAATATTTATTTTTGTTTGTCTGACCGATATTGCACATTGGATGATTAAAGTACATTTCCATAAAACGTAAGCGATGAGATTGATATACCTGACCGCGACTAACCAACATGTTCTTTTTGTTTGTAAATTTTTTTTTATCATTAATAAGGCGAAAGTGCCTGATCTTATCTAATTTCAATATTACAGAATTTGAATTATTCCCCTTAATGGGTCGACTTTTTACAATAGATGGTACATCAGGAACATGTATTATATCGCCAAACAAAAACCTTGCTTTTAGTTCCGGATTAAAATACCGAATATATTCATAGCTGTCGAAATAATAAACTTTCATTTTCTTTCCAAGTTTTAGTTCCGAAAGTGCAGGTATACTTGAAGGTAATGTGCCGTTTTGATTTAAACGATTGTAATAATTTACTCTTTTTTGAATGTAGGCTAAATTAAATTTATTTACCGTGTTTAATTTTGCTGTTAATCTTGATTGAAAAATAAACGACGGGTACAACCGTCTCATATGATTAAGACAATAATACCAAACTTTGTTGTTTTGATGTTTGAATGTCAATGCCTTTAATCTCAACATTATATTATTAAACATAGCTTGTTTTTTAGTCAATTAATTATTATATTGCAATGATAGTTTCCAAATTTTTTTATTCCACAAGGAGTATAAAGAACGGTCAACAAATAGTATTCATATCGTCGGTGAAATTATATAATCTCATTCACCAGGAAAATCATTCCTTATGAAATTCAGGTCTTCTTGTTTTGTAATGTTTATTCCTGTTTTGTATATTTTTCATCATGATTTTCTCTGTTCCCCGTAGCTTATGCTGTGTGTTTATCTTACTCACTATTCATTGTTCAGGAAACAAGTTTCGACTGCCTTTTTACTTCACCCTTCGCGTAACAGGCAATTTAGCCGTTGACATATAAACTTAAACAGATACTCACAATACATTCCAGCTATTTGTCAACTTCAGCAAATATAATTCTTTTGGTATAGTTACTAAAGTACGGCAAAAGAAAAGACACAATTTCTTGCATCTTTCTCTATTGCTGATTACAAACATATTACGAATGTTTAATGCGCTGAATCCGGGAAGCAGGAATGTTCCCTTTCGTTGTGGCTATAGCAGGACGCTTCACCTAAAATCAAACATCATACGACACACTACGGTGAACTGGATGAATGTTTTTTAATATCAATTTTTCTCGGATTACAAATCCGTATAACACAAGAAGCCAGAATTACAATCCCAGCTTCAGGCATTCTCATTTTCTTATTTAATCCGGGATATATCCGAACGGAGGGGAGCTTCTCCCTTCTTCAATCATTTTCAGTCTCCAATCGAGTAGGAAGTGAGCGATTAGTTCGCTCACTGTCCTCTCACACCACCGTACGTACCGTTCGGTATACGGCGGTTTCTTAATTTACACACGAACGGAGCAATAATAAGTAGAAAAGAATATGTAACCTGCCTGTTGGAGCGATTCGTTACTGATAGTGGTTTGAAGAATAGGGCTTTTGGCGGTACGCCAATAACCTTTTCTTGTATTAGCAAACATGTAGGCTTGAAAACAATTTAATCCAAGTTTAATCAGATTGTGGATTCGAGTTTTAATCAATTTCCACTGTTTCCAAATAACCATACGTAGTCGCCTACGATACCACTTATCAGTTTCAATTAACAGATTCTTCATGTCCGCTAATTGAAAGTAGTTCACCCAGCCAGTAATATATTGCCTGAGTGCTTCTTTTCGCCTTTTATTTCCCCAACCATTACTTCGTGATGTGAGCAGTTTCACTTTCTCTTTCATCTTTGTAATACTTTTGGGATGTACCCGTAGTCGACCTTTGCACTTAATGATATAGAAGCCATGTCCTAAGAACTTTACGTCCTTAACATGCGCCACTACGGTCTTCTCCTTATTCACTTTCAGATAAAGTTTTTCTTCAATGAATGGAATTATGTGGGTAAGTGTCCTTTGGGCGGCTCGTTTACTTTTGCATAGAATCATGCAATCATCGGCATATCGCACAAATTTATGTCCACGGCGTTCTAATTCTTTGTCCAATTCATTAAGCATAATATTGCTCAATAGTGGACTTAGAGGACCGCCCTGTGGTACACCTATCTTTGTTTCTACAAACTTCCCTTTCTCAATTACTCCCGCATTCATATATTTATGAATCAAGGAAATTACCCTGCCATCTGTAATTGTCCGTGATAGTACTTCTATCAGTTTGCTATGGCTTACCGTGTCAAAGTATTTCTCCAAATCCATATCAACAGTATATTTGTAACCGTTGCTTATGTATTCCTGGCATTGTTTTAAGGCATGATGGGCACTGCGTTTAGGACGAAACCCGTAACTAAACTTTGAAAAAAGGGGTTCGTAAATAGGAGATAGTATTTGTGCTATCGCTTGTTGGATGACTCTATCCACAACTGTTGGAATACCCAACTGCCGTTTCTTCCCTCCTTCTTTTGGTATTTCTACTCGTCTAACTGGGTTAGGCTTGTATTTACCAATGGCTATGAATGTTAGCAACTCATCTTTGTGTTGTAGCAGATAGTGAAGTATATCTTCTACTCCCATGCAATCAACTCCACCACTACCTTTGTTAGACTTTACTTGTGTGTAAGCCTTATTCAAATTTGTGGGAGAAAGAATCATTTCTAACAAATCATAGTCCTTTCCGTCAATGTTCGTGAAGTTGTTTTCAGTTATCCCAATGTAAGTCTGCCCTCCAGGTTTACTTTCGGTTTCCGACCTATCCGCCACGTGTGAGGTATCTTGCGATATTTTCTGCATTCTGCCTTTAATTAGGTAACATTCATTTACTTTCACTTCTTAAGATTCAGCCCTTCCCTACTTTTTTTTTTTCGGTACTATGGCCTCTGCTGACTTCTCACAGCAATTGTTAGCCGTACTTCTGAATAATTTACATCCGCACGTCCGTGAGACCTCCCGAGGTAAGACGAGTAACCTTCATTCCATGTATCGGCATCATTTACACATACTGATTCCGTTCAGTTTATGGGACTTTATCTTGTTTAGCAGACTTATCCACAATATGTGCCTGATAATGTTCGTGTTCCTCCGATCAGAAATTTGCCGCCGGCTTCCTTCAGATTCCACCTCACGATGGACACCCTTGCCTTGAGCTAATGGTTGGCAACTGATAGCCCCCATAACGGACTTGCACCGTCAAATATACTCGCCATGCTCGGCGCACTAAAAAAAGCGCATAATCCGTTATTGGTTTACACGCCTTTTCAATTCGTTATACTTTGGTCTTTTGTGTCCAAACTATTTTTCGCTTAGCCATTGGTCGATTGCTTCGTCCGCTTGTTGTTCTGATAATACATTGCCTGCAAGATACTCCGCTTTTGCCTCACTGACCCGCTGGTGCTGCCGGGTGTTAAGTTCGTACGCTTCTTTATCGAGTTCAAAATCGAGCAATTTGCGAAGTTCCTCAATAATGCGGGGTTCCTCTGTATTTGCTATGCGACTGATTAGATCTATTTTCAATTCGGCTGTACTCATGGCACTAATTGTTTTAGTAATATGAATCATTTATCGTTGTAAAACACAATTAATTGCTTCGTATTAAAGGTTTCTGCTGCAAATATATTGTATCTTTTAAAATTGTGTGTAAACCATTAAATCAAAGAATCCTTTCTGCCGTCCCTCCAAATATGCAATCCTATTCGAATGTCCAAATGTTGATGCCTGTCAGTGGAGTTTGCAATCCCGGTTCTTGTCTTCTTTCGATTTAGAATCGGGTAATCTATCCGGTACTAAAGCCGATTCCTTTATTTCGGATTACAAATCCCGCCGGAAAATCCACTACCTTGTGTATTTGCAATCAGGGTTGCAACATCATTAGGTACGCAATTGGATTTGTCATTCATTAAAAGGTTATTATGCACCAAAAGTACGAACTAAGTAATGGGAACATAATAATGTCGTATTTATTTAGACTATTAATCTGTTTGTGTATTTTGTGACATCAATTGCCGTCCCATAAATGGGACGGATTAAATTAATCTCAGCAACAAGGATTTAGCCGAAATTTAAATACTATTTGGCTAAAGCCAATTCTTACTTATACATTCTTAACCGTCCCATAAATGGGACGGCAATTAATTTTAGAAATGCGACATTTTATTATTTGCATTACCTTATCTTATTAACTTCCCAACATATTATCACTTATTTTATATAAAAACAGAAGAATAACCCGGGTTTCAGTAAGTATGTTGAGCACGACGGACTACTCCGCATATCATCCCCCCGGTTTCTGCCTGAAATATACCGGTCCTTGGAATCTGTTTTCTATCGTTTATCGTCCTGCTATCTTCGTCGTACGATCGTGCTTTCGCCGGAGATATTACGGTGATATTACGGTAATGTCATGGTGATGTCATGATAATGTTACGGTATTATATAGGACCGTAATATCTCCGTAAAAACTACGTTTTAATTTATGAACAATTGCTTTTTTAGTATGTTCGAATGAAGAAGAAAGACAGAAGATAAGGCGGACAATAAACGGGCAACAAGTGCATAACGGCCGGTGAAAGCTGCTGCAAAAAAGGAAATCAGAACTTCTGTACGGGATGAAAGCTTAGTTTCTTATCTATTTATATTAATTTTGTTGTCATTAGAGCGTGAAGTTATACGATTTGTACCGCCGGATCTGATTCTGTCGGAGGGACAAATTAAGGATAATTCCCGGTCTTATTTATTCTCAATTATTTATTTTCAAAAAAACAACCATCAACATGAATAAAGCAACCATAACCGAAATCAGGGAGCGGTTTGACAAGGACGTCGAGCGATTTTCCAATCTTTCGACCGGACAGCAATCGACGGTAGATGCCGTCCTGTCGTTGGAGTTAGTGACCGAATCCGCCAGGCGAATCATTCCGCAGGCAAAGAATTTATTGGACATAGGCTGTGGCGGGGGTAATTACACGCTGAAGATGCTTTCGAAAATGCCGGCCCTTAACTGCACCTTGCTGGACTTAAGCAAGGCCATGCTGGATAAAGCCAGTGAACGGGCTTCGGCTGAAACAACCGGAGAGATTAAAATGATCCAGCAGGATATTCGGGACGCCGATCTGGGAAACAACCGGTACGACATAATACTGGCCGGCGCCGTGCTGCATCATTTACGGGACGATTCGGACTGGGAGAACGTTTTCGCTAAGCTTTACAATGCCTTAACCCCGGGGGGATGCCTACTGATCTCCGATTTAATTAAGCAGGATTCGGACACGTTGAACGAATATTTTTGGGAACAATATGGCGACTACCTGGAATCCGTCGGAGGGAAAGAGTATAAAAAAACGATATTTGATTTTATCGACAGGGAAGATACGCCCAGACCGCTCTTTTATCAACTCGATTTAATGAAGAAAACAGGCTTCAAGAGCATCGATATATTACATAAAAACATATGCTATGCCTCATACGGCGGTATCAAATAAAGCGTGTCCTTTCCCTTAAAAACAGGTTTTCCGCTGAATATCTGCCGGCATAAATTTCCTGGATAATACCAACCTGTCAGCATATTGAAAAGTTTTCCGGCTGAAAATAGGCGACAAAAAATTATTTTAAAATTGTTGAAAAAAATACTAACATTTTTTCAATTTAGTTGTTATATTCAAAATTAAAAATCAATCCGGACGACAGAGCGATTTTTTGCTTATGTCTGTCCAAATCTTATTGATTTTAAACCCCACACCATATTGGTAAAAAGAAAATCATAATAGAGAACCTAAAATTCCGACAGGTATGTGCTTTCAAAAGAAATCATTTATACTGTTCTTTAGCCTGATAGCATACGCTGCACAAGGTCAGGCATCTGTTAATTCAGACTCTGTTTTACCTGTAAAACAGCCCGATTCGTTATTGACAATTCATAAATCCCCTTTCCGTGCAGCAGGGATTGTTCTGGGCACCAATCTGGGTGTATGGTCCTACGATCATTTTGTACAAGGAAGTTCGTACGCGCAGATCAATATAAATACCATTAAGGATAACTTCAGAACCGGCTTTTCGGGGGATAACGATGGATTCATGACAAATCTGTTATCCCATCCTTATCACGGGGGTGCTTATTTTGATGCTGCACGTTCCAACGGGATGAGTTTTTGGCAGTCCGCTCCATATTCGACGGCAGGAAGTCTGATGTGGGAGTTTTTTATGGAGAATGAACCGGCAGCCATCAATGACGTCATATCTTCGGGTATTGGCGGACCTTGTATGGGTGAGATTGGCTTTCGAATTTCCGATCTGGTTATTGACGACCGTGCCATAGGATTTGACCGTTTTAAGCGGGAGCTCCTGCTAACGATCATTTCACCTATCCGGGGCCTGAACCGGCTGTTAAGCGGCGAAGCCTGGAAACACCGGAACATAACGGGAAGATCGCTGCCCAAGACTCCCATAACATTTTATGCCACATCGGGATACCATATCTTTAACGGAACCGGTCAAGCGGCTTGTTATGACCTAGGCATTGATTACGGAGATCCGTTTAATGCGGAAAATGAGAAACCGTATGACTACTTCAGCATTAGACTGTCTGGAAATTTTTCTTCACAACAATCCATTATCGGTCGCGTAAGCATCGTAGGGATGCTTTGTTCCAAAGATCTGTATTCGAATGGTCGGGACCATCAACTGACCGTTGGTATCTTCCAGTATTTTAATTATTACGAAATCAATCCTGTAAACAAAAATAGTCCCCTAAGCCCTTATAAACTGGCGGAAACAGCATCGGCAGGATCGGGTCTGCTGTATCAACGCAAACTGACAAATCATGTGATCTTCACGGGTTCGGCTCACGTGGGTGCTCTGTTGCTGGGAGGTTATCCGAACGACTATGACAACCGCTTTATAAGAACTTATAATATGGGAAGCGGATTCAGTTCAAAATTAAATTTAGGATTGCAGGTTGGTAACAGGGCCATACTGGAATTGAATACGGAAAATTATCAAATTTATTCGTGGATAGAATACCTTCCGCATTACACCGAACAGCTCCACGCTAATGAAAGAGGATACAAGGGAAGTGCCAATCTTAGTGTAGCCCGGCTGAATTTCAACTATAAAATCAGCCATCATTTCCTGTTGGCCGCCGAAACCACCTATTATTATCGTAAAAACAAGTATAAATACTATCCGGATGTGACTGATGGCATTTCGGAAAACAAAGTATCTGTGGGGTATATCTTCTGAATCGGCATAAAAATAACCGGTTGATCCCAACAATATCTCCAAGCACCGACAGGAAATGGTTGGAACAGTATATTCCGGAAAACTTAGAACACCGACCGGAACTGTAAAGGGAAACATGTTTTAGGCCTCAACTGTCCGTTAAAACAAAAAATGCGGCACAAAGAGGTTGGTTGATAAATGGCTGTAAATGTACCTAAAGTATAAAAACTGATTGGCTCTTTAAAATCAGTGCATCGGCGGAGCGGGATGCTTTGCAACGTAACTCTCCGCCACTAAAGAGTTGAACACGAATGCTATTTTCTGAATTTTATAGAACCGAAAAACTGCTTTTATCCTGAATAAAAGAAAATACAGAATTTATTTAAACATTTTCAGCGAAAACAACTTTTAATTACAGATATTTAATATCTTTGTTTTTCTGAATATATTTATAATAAATATCGATGCACGCATTCGATGAAAAACGCTAACGATTGTATTGCAGAGACTGATTAACAAAACAGTTTAAATATCATGTCGTTATGCGACAGTCTTCATTAAACCTGATTATTATGTAACTTACAATATAACAGCTTTATGATAGCACCTAAAGATTACATTAATGAGCCTGAACGACTAAAAGATCTGGAATCATATTCGATCCTCGACACCTTAGAGGAAAAAGATTATGATGACATGACCGCTATTGCAGCCGAAATATGCGGAACTCCCATTGCGCTGATCAGCTTGATAGACGACAAAAGGCAATGGTTCAAATCGCACCATGGGCTAAATGCAACCGAGACCCCAAAAGAAATTGCCTTTTGTGCGCATGCTATCAATGACCCGGAGCATGTATTTATTATACAAGATGCAAGAACGGATATCCGCTTTCACGACAATCCGCTGGTCACCAAGGATCCTCACGTTATATTTTATGCCGGCGTTCCGCTAATCAGCGAAAACAACTTCCCGTTGGGAACATTATGTGTCATCGATCACACTCCCAAAATTCTAAGTCAAAGTCAAATACAGTCCCTGACTGCTCTCGCAAACCAGGTAGTGAATTTATTAAAGCTTCGGAAAAGCAAGTTCTTGCTGGAAGAATCCATCCAGAACCTGGAGGAGAAAAACCAGGAACTGGAACAATTTGCGTTCATTGCCGCCCATGACCTTAAATCGCCATTGATTGGCATTTCGGGAATGGTGAAACTATTCACAGAAGAGTACAATCCAAAAATCAATCCGGAAGGTCGGCAAATGCTCTGTTTAATTGAAAGTTCGGCCGATAAGCTGATACGGTTAATCGATGGACTGCTTGATTACAGCCGGAGTGAAAGCATTCTGAAGGAAGACAAATCCGTCATAACACTCGACACGTGGATCACTGATATTGAAGGTCTTTTCTCTTACGGGAATAATCTGAAACTTTCGTTGAAAACAACATTGAATACGGTGTTTGCAAATAAAACGGCCCTTGACCAGATCCTGATCAATCTGGTTGCAAATGCCATCAAATATAACGACAAGAGTACGATTGAAATTGAAATCGGCATATCGGAAAATGATACCTTCTACGAGTTGTATGTTCAGGATAACGGACCGGGTATTGCCCGGGAACAGCAGGACAGGATATTTAACATCTTTGAAACCGGAACACGAAAAGATCGGTTTGGGCGTCCCGGCAACGGGATAGGACTGGCCACCGTAAAAAAGATCGTCAAGAAATCCGGAGGGTTCATAAAAGTAGAATCGGAGCTTGGTAATGGCTCTACATTCATATTCAAAATCGGGAAATAAAAAATTGGTATAGATTGCTAAACTTTTTTATAACACAAATAGTTATAATATTCAGATTCTTAATTCCAGGGACATGCAAAAGAGTGAACTTGAAATATACAAAAGGGCAATGGATGAAGTTGCGCATATACTCATCACTGATGACAAAGGCAACATTACCTACGTAAATGACAAATACTGCAGGCTCACCAAGTATTCTCCTGAAGAATTAGTTGGTCAGGATAATCGTATTTTCAAATCGGGTTATCATAACCGGGAGTTCTATGAAAATATGTACCTGGAGCTAAATAAAGGGAATATATTTAAAACGGTATTTAAGAACAAAGCCAAAGATGGCTCAATCCTTTGGTTGGATACGACCATTATCCCCGTATTCGATAAAAACAATCTTCCCGATCAATTCATTACCGTTCTTTTTGATATAACCGACCGGATCCAGAGAACGGAACTCAGGGAAGAATATATATCGGAACTGAGTCATGAAATAAGAACTCCGCTACATGGGTTACTAAGTGTAGTCGACTTACTGTCGGGGACAAACCTTGATCAGGAACAGGCCGGTTATCTCATTCATATAAAAGAAACCTCAACTCAATTAGGTCATTTAATGAATGATCTGTTGGTTGCCATTAAGATTGATACAGGCAAACTTCAATTTGAATTCAGGACACTCGACATACACCAGCTGGCAAAATCACTAACAGAGAGTTTTAGTTCAAGAGAAACAACGAAAGATATTCATTATATCCACCACATCGATCAGAACATTCAGCATACATTACTCGGCGACCCTACACGCTTAAGACAGATTCTATTCAACCTGCTCGATAATGCACTGAAGTTTACCGAAAAAGGTATTATCAGCTTACAAGCTAAAGCAGTCGAAGAGACACCGGAGAATCAAACTATCGAATTTCAGGTAATAGATACCGGCATTAGCATTACGAACGAGAGACAGAAACGGATATATGAAAAGCTAACCGTATCGGATAAAACCGGTATCGGTTTATACGGCGAATCGGGAATGAGCCTGAGAGTGGTGAAGAATTTGATTGAATTACAGCATGGAAGCTTTTCGTTCGAAATGACAGAAGGTACAGGTTCTGTCTTTACATTCAGGATTCCCTATAAAAAGGCGGCTAAAAATAATGAATCAACGGATATGGTAACGGCGTCTCCCGAACAGCAGGTTTCCAAATACAACATACTGATCGCTGAGGATGATAAAATAAACCAACTGATTTATAAAAAGCAAATGCTCCGATTCAACTATACTTGTAAAATAGCTGAAGATGGATTTGAAGCCCTTGACTTGCTTCAACGCGAATCATTTGATTTATTATTATTAGATATGCAAATGCCCGGTATGAACGGAGATGAAGTATTACAGAAAATCCGCAATGAACTATCGGAACCGGTAAAAAACATTCCTGTTATCTGCATATCGGCAACCGTCTATCCCAAAGTAGTAAATGCGTTAATGGAAGCCGGTGCGGATGCCTTCCTGACCAAACCATACAAAGAAAGCGAATTAGCCGAAATCATCACAAAAACATTATCAAATGTCCGACCGACTAAAAAAGATAACCGGTCAAATGAAACAGCATTCATTAATCTTGAACCGCTAAATCAGTTTGCAAATGGCGATAATGATTTTATCATTGAGATCCTGGAGTATTTCAAATCCACAACGCCCGGCACATTGGAGAGTATGCAGCAAAACTTCACAACAAACAATGTCCAATTATGCGGACAATTGCATAAATATCGCTCCCAGGTTGCATTACTGGGACTTACAGAGCTTACTGAGTTGACACTGACATTGGAAACGGCTTTAAATGAAACGAATGACTATCAACTCTTTCAACATAACTTTGAGACATTACTTGCACAGTCACATGCCGTTATTCTGGAAGCCGAACGATTAATTACGAAACTTAAAACAGGCAGGACATTATGAGAATACTGGTGATCGAAGATGAGGTAATGGTGCTCAAATCCATTGAATTCAAACTAAAGAAAGAAGGATTTGAAGTAATTACTGCACCCGACGGAAAAGTAGCACAGGAGATTCTTTCTACAGAGACATTTGATATTGTTATTACCGATTTAATGATTCCCTATTATAGTGGGTTGGAATTAATCAGCTATGTACGTAATGAGCTAAAAAGTAGCGTTCCCATCATAGTGCTTTCGGCGATCGGACAAGAAGCATCCATCCTGGAAGCATTCCGGCTGGGAGCAAATGATTATATGACCAAACCATTTATCCCTAATGAGTTAATAATTCGAATCCGTAAAGAAGCACTAAGATAATATGAAAATAAAAACTATTTTCACCAGTTGTATCGTACTGTTTGTTTTAATAATGAATAGTTACGGGCAAACCGACTCCCTGATGAGTGTGGCAAAAGGTCTGGTTAAGCAGGATAAATATACCGAAGCTGAAAAGATATACAATGATCTGTTGGCCCTTAACAGCTCCAATAACGATGCCCGCTTCGCATTGGGATTATTATATTCGTGGTCAAAACAATACGAAAAAGCACGGACCGTTTTCTCAACCGTCTTACAGGCACGTCCAACCAGCAAGGAAGTCTATATTGCTGCAATAAACAATGAACTCTGGGCAGAAGAATATCAGTCGGCATTGGTTCTTGCCGATACCGCAAAATCTGTTTTACCGGATGATGCCGACATTCTGATTCGGGAGGCAAAGGCTCTTAATTATTTGCAACGAAGTGATGATGCCATACAGGTATTGAATAATTACCTGAAGAAAGACAATAATAACCGGGACGTAAGAGACCTGCTGGAAACAATTCAGTCCGGCAATAAGCTGAACAGCATCGGACTTAGCTATACGTACGATTACTTCAGCAACGCTTCAGCCTGGCAATTAGCCTATTTGCAATACAAACGAAAAACAAAACTCGGAGCTGTTATCGGGCGATTTAATTATGCCAATCGTTTTGGATCGACCGGCTATCAAATGGAAGCTGATGCTTATCCCACGTTGACATCAAAGAGTTATGCCTATATCAATGTAGGTTATTCACCCAGCACTTTATTTCCCGTATTCAGGTTAGGAATGGACTATAACAGGAAGTTGCCGAATGCCTTTGAAGCTTCACTAGGATTCCGGTATTTAGACTTTCGGTCTTCAACTGTAATCATTTATACCGGTAATCTGGGTAAATATATTGGTAACTATTGGCTTAATTTCAGACCCTATGTGGTACCGGGGGGTAATAATGTATCCTTATCGGGGTTTTTAACTGCACGGCGTTATTTCTCAACTGCTGACGACTATATAGGCTTTCAGGTGGGATACGGGACGTCCCCGGATGACAGGTACAGGCAGTTAACCGGTCAGAACTTACGCCTTACCGGATACAATAGCAGGCTTTCATACAACCATATCTTTGACAAAAGCTGGATATTGAATGTGAGCGGAGCCTACGCTTATCAGGAATATATAACATCTAGCTTCAGATCAGATATAACTTTCGATATAGCCATCTATTACACCTTCTAATATGGAATCACTTAAGAAATTCACGACTCGCTATACGGATATCAGCAGCGAATTTATCAAGAAATCTTTAGTCTTTATTTTCTTACTTATACTGGCGCGACTTATCGAAATACTTTGGGTGAGTAATTTAAACCTTGGTGCATCCGGTATTGGTTACCAATTGTATGGTACAATATACGATTTACTCTTTGCCCTCCAGCTTACCGGCTATATCTTTCTGCCTTACCTGATAATATCCTTTTTTAGCCGGGATATTGCAAATGTTTTCTTTATTGCGTTGACCGGATTAATATTCATTGCTTATCTGGCTTTAATTGCCTATTTCAAATATACATCCATTCTATTAGGGTCCGACCTTTTTGCTTACAATACACATGATATCATCCATGTCGTCCGGGCAGGAGATATTCCTGTTGTAGGGTTTACCATTGGCTTCGTGGTTTGTTTTGCTATAATTATTCTGTTATACAAATTTGTATCGAAACTAAACCTGAATAAATACGTTCAATCTGTTTGCTTCATACTGGTATTGACATCCATGTTCTTAACCGGAGTTAAACTGAATACCAACCATTTTGCGAATGAATATGATTCTTTTCTGGCTGAAAACAAACTGAATTTCTTTCTTACCAGCAATCTGAATTATTATCAAAGCAAACTTCAGTTAAAAGAGTTGGAAAGTAAGAAACTGGAAGCAATATCAAACGATAAATCGATCGTCGAACATAAAATACTGAACCCTGATTATCCTTTCTTTCATCAGAATGATACACAGGATGTATTAGGCAATTTTCTAACTGTGCATGATTCCGTCAAGCCGAATGTTGTTTTCATTCTGGTCGAAAGCCTGGGAACTGCTTATTCGGGTCCTGCCAACTATCTGGGGAGTTTCACTCCTTTCCTCGATTCACTGGGTGCTAAAAGTTTATACTGGAAGGATTTTATCAGCAGTGCAGGGAGAACCTTTGAAGTATTGCCTACGATGCTGGGATCGCTCCCCTATGGTGAAACCGGATTCAGTGACTTAAAAGAGAAAACGCCTAATCATCTTTCCTTACCCCGCTTATTGAAAGAAAAAGGGTATTCCACTTCTTTCTTCTACGGTGGTGATGCTAAGTTTGATAATATGGATCTTTTCCTGAAACATCAAAAGCTGGATAATATTGTTGATAATAAGGTCTTTGATAAAAACTTAAACAAGATGCCTTCGGACAATAACGGCTTTTCATGGGGGTATGGCGACAATGAATTGTTTAGTGAATACCTGAATTACACGGCCCGGCAGCAGAATACGAATCATTCTCCCCGGTTTGATGTCCTGCTAACGTTATCCATGCACTCTCCCTTCCTCATTGACAATACGCCTTTCTTTGCCAACAAGGTTGAAGAACGGATTAAGGAATTGAAACTTACGAAAGTGCAGGGTGATTTTGTCCGGAAGTATAAAAGCCAGTTCATTACCATCATGTATTTTGATGAGTCCATTAAACGCTTATTCAACGAGTTGTCCAAACGACCTTCTTTTAAGAACACCATCTTTTTAATTACAGGCGATCACCGTATGCCCGAGATTCCGATTGCAACACAAATAGACCGTTTTCATGTTCCGCTCATTATTTATTCTCCTTTGCTAAAGAGAGCGAAGACTATGGAAGCTGTCTCCAGTCAGTTTGATGTCACGCCTACTTTTTTAGCCTTATTAGGCCATTCCTATCATCTTAAATTCCCGGATTACACTCACTGGATTGGTTTTGCATTGGACACAACAGCTACATTCCGCAACAAGCATGCCTACCCCATGATGCGGAATAAAAATGAGCTGGTCGATTACCTGGTGGGAGATAAATTCATATCGTTGAATAATGCGTATACGATCAATAAGGCTTTTGAAATGAATAATACGAACGATCCAAACATTACAAAAGAACTAATGAACCGCTTAATACGCTTTAAACAAATAAATGCACAGGTATGTCAAAAGAATAAACTGTTACCTGATTCCATCTATCTAAAATGGTAAAAAGCCTTCCTTCATATGCTTTTATTTATATAATTGTGATCATTGTCGCCATATGTTTACAATTATGCCTGTCTACGTCCCTGATACCAAAAGGAATGTATATATACAAACGTGTAAAAGCATTGCGTGTCTCCCTGTGGGTAATTCTGATCGGGATCCTTTGTTATTTATTCTTCCGGTGGACAGGCGACAGGCTCTTTTCACTTCTGTTCGCCATTGCCCCGGAATATAAACTGCTTACGATTGCCGCTATGCTTATAGCCGTCGGTCTGCATATATACCTTCATACCACCCTGCTGCCGAAAGCGATCAACTTATACCGGACCGTCAAAGGACTCCGCGTTACCCTTCAATTAGCTCTGATTGGCATTCTTTGCTTTTTATTCTTCTACTGGACAGGGGGGGATAAATTTATTTCGATATTCTTCTTTATTGCTACCGAATATAAGCATCTGACTATTGCGGTCATTATTGCCTTCTTCGTGTTTGTCTTTGTACAAAAGAAAAGCAGGTATGAGTTGCTGGATGTATTTGGGTCCGTAGTATTAATCTGCTGGTTGTGGGCATTTGCCATCACGGCTTCCGTTCATTTCATAATCCATTTCGGGTTAATTGGTAAAGGGGTTCGGCTATTTGACTACTTAACGGAGGTCATACCGGGTAACTATAAAATACTCCCGTATATCATTCTGGTTATTTGGGTCATCAATGTCTATGTACTGATCGATATAACTATCAGGAGGACATCAAAGATTATTTCCGAATATATGGAACGGAAAATCAGGGAATCGTATCAGGAAAAAATCATTGAACTTACCTATAGCGATGAATATGAGAATGGACTGCCTGCCGTGGAACAGGCCTATTTCAAGAAGGTGAAAAGATTGTTCTTTACCCGGAATATCTTTGCAGATGAATTGTTGCGAATGCACGAAATTGTATATGGTGTATTGCATAAGCGTATCCATACTTTCTTCGACCTGCTGTTACTGCCGAACGATGCCCATAATTATTTGCATAACCGTCATTGGTATTACAAAATAAAAGGGTTGCGCATCTATTCCCAACTGGGCAATACGACGGAGATTGACTATATCCGGCGGTTGGTCTCTTCGAAAAACAGCGTGCTTCGCGCCGAGGCGCAACTGGCTATGGCCCGACTAACGGAAGGTAAAAAGCCCCTGCTCTATTTAAAAGACCTTGAACAGCGGCTTACTGTCTGGGAACAGTTAAACCTGATCCACTATTTTACCAATTTTCAAAAACCGGTTGGCGATTTAGCCTGTATTCTGGCATCGGGTAATAACAGTGTTGTGACCTTTGGGCTCCATTGCATTCGTCTGTTTAACCGCTTTGAATATCGCGAACAGATACTGGAACTTACCCGGCATGCTGATTCCGGTGTTCAGGAAGCTGCCTTCGAAGCCCTCACACTTCATGGTGATCCGGAAGTTGTACGCTATATCATAAGCCGGTATGACCCCAAGTTGCCCTTATCTACCCGGCTAAGTATCATAAAGGCCCTTGAAACGATAGGCGATCCTGCGGCTGTTCTGTTTCTGAAATCGGAATTTGCTCTTGGCGCCGAGGATCTTATCAGCATTGCCTTATTCAAAGCGCTGATCCGGATTGACCCGCAGGGAGCTTCCGAAGTCACGGCCTCCGATTCCAGCGGTGAATTCCTGAGGATATACAATCATGTGATTGATTTAAAAATTTGAGACTTGCTGCCTGACTGTCGATCCGTTTTTTTGAATAAGATGTGAAGGTTTTTTAATTGTGGGTATTCCGGTTTCGCTTAGGTATCGGTTTTGAACGGATTAACAAGTTCAGCGGGAAGTCATACTTTTGAATTCGATTTTTAGTATCAATCTGCTTTACAAACAGAATAATAACTTTTTATGCCCATGCAAGTCCTACACTTTATATTTCATTTCGTTGACTGGATAATATTCGTATTCGGAGTTATTATCATGCTTTCTTATGTTGTGCTGGCGATCTTTTCAGCATCCGCGTTGTATTATTATATCCACAAAAACAGGTTTATCGATTACACGGCTATTTTGTCGAGCGACATAGCCCCTTCCGTATCGATATTAGCCCCTGCATACAACGAAGGTAAGAGTGTGGTGGATAATGTACGCTCGTTGATGTCGTTGCATTATGTCAACCTCGAAATCATCATCATAAATGATGGCAGTAAGGATGATACTTTACAGAAATTAATTGATAATTACCAACTGAAAAAGGTCCGCTTCGCTTTCGATTACAAGATCAGCTGTAACGAAATCAGGGGAGTATACAAATCGGAGAATAAAGCTTTTCAGAAATTAATGGTCGTCGATAAGGTCAACGGCGGTAAGGCGGATGCGTTGAATGCGGGTATAAATATTGCGTCTAATGATTTGATCACCTCTATTGATGTGGATTGTATCCTGGAGAGTGACGCTATCCTGAAGATGGTTAAGCCCTTTGTCGAAGAAACCGATCGGAAGGTCATTGCTTCGGGTGGAGTAATACGTGTTGCCAATAACTGCGACGTTGGTATCGGGAAAATCAACACAGTTCGTTTCCCCGACAAGCTGTTGGCAGGGTTTCAGGTTTTGGAGTATTCACGTGCCTTTGTGCTGGGGCGAATGGCCTGGAGTAAGATCAACGGGCTTCTGCTGATCTCGGGTGCTTTCGGGATGTTCAAAAAGGAGCTGGTTATCCGTGTCGGTGGCTACGACCGCAACACCGTCGGCGAAGATATGGAGCTGGTCGTACGTATGCGCACCTATATGCACGACCATAAACTGGGAAAGTATGTGGTCAGCTTTATCCCCGACCCGTTATGCTGGACCGAAGTGCCGGATACGGTAAAGGTATTGGGCCGCCAACGGAACAGATGGACCCGGGGCACCATGGATACCCTCTTGATTCACAAAAAGATATTCTTCAACCCCAAATACGGACTCCTCGGAATGGTCAGTTATCCCTATTGGTTTTTCTTCGAATGGCTGGCACCCTATGTAGAGTTCTTCGGGTTACTCTATTTTGCCTTACTGGTTTACCTGGGAGTCGTTAACTGGGTATTCTTCCTGACCCTGCTGGCCTTAGTCTATTCGTTTGCTTTTATGTTCACGCTGTTTTCCATTTTCTACGAAGAGGCCGCTTTTAATGCTTACAAGCGCAAAACCGATATTCTAAAAATGATCGGCCTGGCATTACTCGAACCGTTTATCTACCATCCCCTGGTCGTCTCGTGGGCTATCAGAGGCAACATCTCCTACTTTAAAGGCGAAAAAGGCTGGGGTAAAATGGAGCGAACCGGCTTTTCCACTCGGAAAACAGATCGGAAGGCCTCCTAAACCCTCACCCGACATGGCCGGTAAACGATCCGTCTCTTCATCCCCCGGACTTCCATCCCGGACTCCTGTTCATCAGTCCGGCAGTTCCGTTTGTACCATCCGGATATGGCGGAGCTTCGGGTACGTCTCTTTACTCCCCTGGTTACGGTACTGTATCACAATCCACATGCCCGGTTGGCCTTATCCAATCCGGGCTTTTTTTATGGCCTTTGCTGGCGTTCGTACCTACTATCCTTTTCATTCATTTTACGATGTTACTTATATAACCCATATATGTCCCTTATATATCCCATATATATCCCATATCATTAATAGGTTATGATATATAAGAAATATATATGTGAAAAATAAGTGGAATCAATAAGTAAACAAAAAACAGGCGAAAAACCAAGGCCAATCAAACGGATATGATTAGTCGGACGATCGCAGCGCAAAACGGTTTAGATATTTATAAAACAATTGTATCAATTTTAAAAAAAGTAGTTATCTTTGGAGCTTAATTTAATAAAAAAGAAGATAATAATCAGAAAAAACAGAAAACAGATACCTTTTAAAATAAATGTCACTATGTTTAAAGCGCCGTTTTCATTCAAAGGAAGAATAAGAAGGACTGAATTTGGTATAACTTATATTATTTAGACTGTACTTGATATGTTTGTAAAACACCTCGATGAAAGTACTGATTATAAACAATATCAACTTTTAGGATATATTCTTTTAATTCCATTTGGGTGGTTATGTTGGCACAGGGAGCTAAACGATGTCACGACCGGAATAACAGTGGCTGGTATCAGCTAATACCATTCTATTTCATTTGGATACTTTTTGGTGATAGTGATACAGGCTTTAATGACTATGGTCCAAACCCCAAAGGAATTGGGAATGGAGACGAAATTGAAGAAATAGGAAGGAAGGGCGAATAATTCTCCGATAAAAGATAAGATAAATGACCTATATTTAATATAATATGGAAACCGGCAACCATCAAACAAAGGGGCGTAATCTGAAAAGCCAAACGAGTAAGAAAAAAATTAAATCAAACAGTTATGTATTGTAGACATTGTGGAAATGAAGTTTCCGAAAAAGCAATCATGTGCGTTGCTTGTGGCACACCTCCTAAAGCCGGTAAAAATTATTGTTACAACTGTAAGGCTGAAACCGATGCAAATGCCGTCATTTGTATGAAATGCGGTGTTAGTCTAAAAGACAGCAATGATCCGTTATCCGGAGAAAAAGACTGGCTTACGACCTTATTGTTGTGTATATTCGTGGGCAGTTTGGGAATTCATCGCTTTTACACAAAACATACAGTAATTGGAATCGTTCAGTTATTGACATTAGGTGGTTGTGGCATCTGGACCCTGGTTGATTTGATTATGATTGTTACCGGTAGCTATAAAGACGCTGATGGAAATCCTCTGGTTAAAAGGCCATAACCAATATCAAAAAATAAAGAGCGTTGGTTTATTGTTAATACCATTCGCTCTTTATTTAATTCCCATAAACCGGATAAAGCATCAGCATACCATTTGTTTATATAAAAATATTACCGGTCATGATTGCTACGGTTGTGGAATGACAAGAGCGATATTATCAGCTCTTCATTTTCAATTTAGGGATGCCTGTAATTACAACAAACTGGTTATGATTGTTCTGCCATTACTAATTTATATCTGGTCAAAGACATTGATTAAATTGATGTTTAAGAACCAGAATTCTCCGGCAGGCAATGAATTGTAACTTAGACCTTCAAAACAAAGAAAGAAGAAGGGTATATTCCATTCGTGGCTTTGTCTGCATTTTATAATCAATTGATAACGGCATTGGAAAAGCAGAGTGCAGCCGTCACTAACTATAATTCAGTACCGTAAGAAGTGACAGTTTCACGAATACAGATACGACATTTTCCACTTAACATAACAATTAGTTGATAATTCTTATAAAAAAATAGTTTCAGGACTAACTATGATAAAAATCAGAGAGGCAACAGAAAATGATTCGGCAATCGTATTTGATTGTATTTGCGGATTGGCGAAACACGTTCATCAACTGGATATGGTTACCGCAACGGAACAAGAGATCAAAGAGTCATTCTTTCAGCCGAACAGTCACATTAACGTATTTGTAGCCGAAAAGGAGAATGCGATTTGCGGTTACGCATTGATTTTTAAGACATTCTCAACCTTTAAGGCGACAACAAATTATCATATCGAAGATTTATTTATATTTCCCGAGTACAGGAACTGCGGGATAGGGAAAACGATGCTGGATTATATTCAAAGCTATGCGAAAAATCACGGTGCAAATAAGGTGGAATGGTATGTAAATAATGCGAATCACGGTGCAATTGATTTCTACAAAAAGATTGGAGCCAAGGTTCTGGATTATAAATCAATCAACTATTTGGAAGTTTAACAAGCAGCACTTCCTCTTACAGAAGTGGGAGCGTGACTATTAAAAATACTCAGTATGACAACCCAACAACCCGATTATAGCGTAAACCTGAACATTCAGACAAAATTCATTTTCTCGACATCAGGAAGTGCGTCTTCCATTGTGAAGCACAATGATGCTATACGAGCGCTTGGATTAAACCTGGTATATTTTACCATGGCCGATCCGGTTACACCCGAAGGATATGCGGCTTTAGTAAGGTCACCTATAGCACGCGGTGCAGCGGTTACCGGAAGAGGCGGTCTGAAATCAACCATTATCCCTTTTCTGGACGAAGTGGAACTGTTAGCACTGAAAACACGGGCGGTAAATACCATTGTGAATAACGGAGGAAAACTCTACGGATATAATTCGGATGCTATCGGACTAAAAACAGCTTTGACAAAAGGGATTGAAGCCTCCAGACTGGATATTAAAACGGCAGTGATTTATGGAAACGGCGGCGTATCGGGCGTTGCCTTTCATGTATTACTGGAACTGGGTATTCAGGTCACCATGGTAGGCAGGGATCCCGAACGGGTGCAAGAAAAGAAAAAGCAACTGGGACTGGAGTATCTGGCTGACTTCAAAGGTCCGTACGACCTGGTGGTAGATGCAACACCCATTTCGTCCAGCCCGGACTTTCTGAATGCAAAAGGATTATCGGAACTACTCGACGGGTGTAAGATGGTATTTTGCCACAATATGCCCGAGAAAGACAATAAAACCAATTACCTGGAACAATACTGCATGGAAAAGGAGCTTTATTTTATCCCCGGGAAATGGATGTACAACGCACAACTGGCCAAACAATACCGGCTGCTGTTTGAAGGATATACCAAACCGGACGGGTCACCTATATCGGAAGAAGATGTCCTGACAACGTGGAAGGTGGAATAATCATATTTAAAAAAAGAAAACAAAATGAACGTAGGCGTTTTACTTTTTGAGAACTTCGAGACATTAGATGTGTTTGGACCGGTTGAAATTATTGGCCGATTAAAAGACCTTTATACCATTACATTTTACTCCTTATCGGGAGGACTGGTCAGGAATAGCCATGGCATTTCCATCCTGACAGAAAAGCTTAAACCGGGACACAATGATCCGGAGATATTTATTATACCCGGTGGAGCCGGAACACGTAACGAAGTAAACAACATCGCACTGATCAAGGCTATCAAGGAAGTAGCTATTTCCAGTAAATATGTTTTGACTATTTGTACCGGCAGTACATTACTTGCAAGGACAGGACTTTTAGATAACCGAAATGCAACTTCAGACAAAAGAGTTTTTGATTGGGTAAGGGGTTTTGGAAAGAATGTAAACTGGATTAAACAGGCACGTTGGACTGTTGATGGTAAGTATTATACCTCGTCGGGAGTCAGTGCAGGAATGGATATGGCATTAGGATTTCTAAGCGATCAGCATGGACTTGAATTTGCAAGAAAAGCTGCATTTGAGATTGAATATAACTGGACTGAAGAGAAAGAAAACGATAACTTCAGTGACCAGCCATAATACAAAAAGTACCAAAATTTGCCTGTATTATTCGTAAGAAATAATGTTTTAAAAATACTGATAACCCCGTTGATGCGGGAAATAGACAATGACAGAAGAAGAAAAGATATTTGCAGGCCGGTTGTTTGATGCCCGGTCGCAAGAACTGCGTGACATTAAGCACAAGGCACACGTTCTTTGCCAACAGTTTAATACGCTTGATGAGTATGATAAGAACCGGTTACCGATCATTAAAGAGTTTATCGGAGCAATCGGCAAAAAGTATTATTTCCAGGGACCCATCCAGTTTAATTACGGATGCCATACGTTTATTGGAGAGAATTTCTTTGCCAATTTCAATACCACGATTTTAGATGACGGGAGAATTTATATTGGAGAGAATGTAATGCTAGGCCCGAATGTATCGCTAATGGCAACGACCCATCCCTTAATTGCAGAGGAAAGAATAGCCATGAAGTATAACGACGGCCATGTCTCAGGGTCAGAATATGCACCGGAGATTCATATCGGCAACAATGTATGGATTGCCTGTAATGTGGTTGTTTGTGGTGGAGTAACTATCGGGGATAATGCGGTAATCGGTGCAGGAAGCGTTGTTACAAAAGATATACCGGGTAATTACGTGGCATACGGTAATCCGTGTAAGCCTGTCAGACCTATTACCGAAAAGGATTCAAAGTTGGATCTTTTATAGTGTCTTCATTGTGACGGAGGATAATTACGACTCCCTGTATCGAAAAAATAATCATTCTTTTCAAAAACTCCATTTTACCAATAGTCTTACATCGGTTTTCCGGTTTCCAGAAATAGTTTCATTGCCACTGCTTATTGTTTCACGGTCGTCAGCATATACGGTTTGAGCAATCTTGAACCAAAATGACAAGTGATGGTTTAAATCATACCGTACGTTCATATAATAGCGGCTTCCCAATCCGTAATACATGGGAATGGAAAAAGCATAAAGGACATCCTTTTCGTAGGAATAAAAGCGATTATTATAATCCACTGCATCAAAGAACTGATAGCGAAAATCGACTTTTAAGGGAAGCTTTGTAAAAGCATAACAAAGATCCTGGGAAGCAATTACCCCATAAGTCCGGCCAGCATTGGCTTTGTGGGAAAGATTACCTTCCAACACATTCTTAAAACTAAATTTGCCAAACGAATAGGTAAGATTATAAAGCAGGGAGGCTTTTTGAATGGGAACAACAACCGGCATAACAGCACCGGTGTTAGCAACATTAGTTTGTTTTTCTTCGAACCTGAAGCGCCAAAACATAGCGATATTCCGCATTGACGTGTAATCTGCCTGAAACAAATAGTCTTTTCCTATGGATGGTTCATCAATGCCGTATTTAGGCCAGGGAAAGCGATAACTATCGGCATAAGCGGCCAGCTTCCATTTCCTGAAAGGACGAACTTCAGCTCCTAAATATAATCCGGCTTCATCATTTACGCGCGAAGTCTCGGAAAAAGAAGAAGCATAGAACGTATCATATTCCGGTGAATAATGCCGGTATAATACTATCAGGTTGACCTGAGAGACAGGATTAAAAAAACAGCCGTTTAGTGTAGCCATAGCACCGTTATCAGTCATAGCCGTTTCACCAAACAAATTGAGTTTCTTCCAACGTAACCGGTAAAAGACACCTCCGGTAGTTTGTTTATTCCCGGAAAAATAAAAATAATTATACACCGATTTATTCGGTTCAAGCCGGGCATCAAGCAAAGTATGCACCCATGTTATTCCCACTTGCAGGTTCATATTGGTATAGGTTGCATTACCCCCTATGACCTGTTGGTTCACCGTATGCTTTTTAGTTAGCTCATCCAACGTCCGATGATAGCCGGTTTTAATAATGCCGGGAAATGTACCGTTCACCGTATCACCATCAAGTTGTTTATTAGAATAAAAAGCCGTCAGGTCAACCTTGTTAAGCCGGACAGTGACACCACCACCCCGGAAGAAATTACTTTCATCGGAAGAACCGTATTTCATTAATCCGGAATTACGTGCCGTAACATTCAGAACATATGACGATTTCCCGATAGAAAATTCAGGATGAAGTACTAACCCTTGTCCGAAATTCGCCCTGAAATCACCAACAACGATAGTTTTAAATTTGCCGAAATCATTGAGTTGCGCATATAGAGAATAGAAATCGTAGCCTTTGTGCACAGACCCCCAGAATTGCTCACCCGCATCTTTTTCACCTGTTATACCTACCAGAACACGGTCTTTGAAATTATAGCGATACTTTACCGAATTATAAAGACTATTCCCAAGATAATTACCGGAATTTGTTTGAGTGGCATTTACATCGTCGTCCGGTAAGTAATGATACCCTTCTTTAATTTCAAGCCCTTTATCAAGTCGGAGATACAATTCATTTTTCCCGTATTTCAGTAAATCATTCCAATAAATCTTTTTGCTTGTATCACCGGCTTCACCTACCACAACAAAAGGTAGCATACGACGAATATCCGTCATATCCAACCCATCGACTAACTGAAGTTCATAGATCGTGTTCATTGGTCCATACTGATAAACATAGGAAAGGATGTTCTCAATCTGAATATCCGATAAGAATGGTAATCTTTCCAGTTCCTCCCGGGTGGTCTTATTCAGGTTTATAGGATTCCTGGCACATAACATTAAATCTTCATAGAAAGTATCATAATCTATGGATTCGTCCAATTCGGCAGTGTACTGTTCAAAAATATCGGCAATCGTTTGTTCAATAGTAGCAACAGCATCCTGTGCTCTTGACAGGCAAGAACAAACAAAGAGAAGGGACAAAAGAATAAACAAGCGTTTCACAATGGTTTAGGTGAAAAGTGATAACTTATTATTTCCCGAATCTATATCTAATCGCTGCTAACGTGTTTAATCCAAGTAATGGATGCATTTCACAATTTAAATCTATCCTAACTGATCCTGTTTTGAATCCAAGTCCTAAACACGGAACCAAATAATCGGATGCATAGGCTCCTAGTTTCATGACAAAACGTTGTAACATCTGGTATTCAAATCCCGTCGAAAACCTATAATTACTACTTATTTCTTTATCTATTTGCGTACGCCATACAAACTCAGGAGAGAAAAAATATCCGGTCCCCAGACTGAAAACGGATGGTATTCGTTTAGTTACATATTCCGTATGGATATTGGTTTGAAATGGATTGAAGGTATTGAATCCCAAACTGAAATCGGACGAAAGATGAACCGACAAACCGATTTGAGATAATAATGTACCTCTATAGGAATTTGAAGCGGAGAAATAAGCAGTGTAGTAATTAAATTGCACGCCCATGGCGAATTTATCAGAGAAATTACGTGCGAAACCAAGTCCGATTATCATCTCGTTATAAAGCGAATAGCCAAAATAGGAGAAAGAGATTCCTGTATTTATCAAACCGGAAGGCACAGCCAGTTGAATGCTTTTAGTGGAAAGTTGGGAAAGTAAGTATCGGTTTTCATACTGCAAGCCACACTCCGGTTTGTCTACATAGCCTAACATAGCCGGATTATTAAATGCAGTCCAGCTGCGAGTATCGGCAACCGATGTTGAAGCAATTGCTTCGGAAGAAGGAATAATAGTCGAGATCTGTGAATAAAGAGAGCGGCAAAAAACTATAATTAATAGCAATGAAATGATTTTCTTCATAGTATCAAAGTTTTTTTATGACAAAAAAATCTGTGAACTCAAGAGCAACCATCAATATCAAGGCGTCAAAAATATAAATATTTTGCGAATTAATCACTATTAATCGACTAAATATTAAGATGAAACAGAAGATATTTTTTTAGCTTATCAAATGCGGGTATAATTAGACTCCTTATGAACAAGGAAAGGCATGTAGGGGTATTTTGCCTGCTTTTGGGGCAAGGTATAGAAGTTGAAAGAGGTATGTCATTGTGAAAGAAACAAGCTATAGAAAGCTTCAAACAAACTTTTTATTTAAAGTCAACGCATTAAATCATCTGCTTCAGTTAGTTTCTTTTCACCTTTTCTATAATAATACACCAATCCGTAAGCCTGACATCTCAGTAATCGTGTATAGGGCTTTTCTTCTTTATATTGAGCCTCAACCTGATTCCATATATCCAGTATAATCATATCGCCTTTTTCACGTAAGCTTGCCAATTCTTCCCAATTCCGGTTAGTAGTATTTTGATGAAATTTTTGAGTGGATTTATAGTCTTTGAAAATTTCGTAATGGACCTTTACTTTTGCAATGGTCGGATTGTAGATTGGTAATCCTCCGTTTTGTAATCGTTCTCTTTCACCATCAATAATACATTTTCCCCACTTCAGTAATGCAGCTTCCGTACTTAGATCCGGAACCGTATTCGCATCCTGATCCAATTGATAAAAACGTTTATGCTCTTTTTTGATGTCCCCCCGAATGACCGAAAGATTAAAAACCTGAATGAAGTGTGAAATATAAAGACGTGCATTATGGACTATCTGCTGATAGTGTTTGTTCGCCAACACCTGACTCTCGAGCATCAATTGATATTGGTTCAATTGTTTTTCAAAACCGCCAAGATACGTTTTTGCTTCGTTAATCGTTTTATAGGACACAATCTGATCACCGTAATTTTCTTTATCTGATTGTTGGATGGCTGTCCGCAATGCCCGTAAACGGGCTTGATCGGTATTCGGTAATCTTCGATAGGGCATGAGATACTTTTAGTATTATTAAGACCCACAAAGATAAAAATTATTCTTGTCTGGACATTAATTTATCGGCTAAATTTCTCAATTCTTGCTTTTTATTCTCCGGGACATTCACTTTATCGAGATTTGCGATGGCCTTTCTATAAAAAAACAGCATCTTGTCTTCGCAAAGAGTCTTTACACCAAGTTCATTATAAAGAGACGTAACAGCTTTTATTTTTTTGCAGGACAATTTCTCATCTGATACCTTCAACCAACTTTGTAATTCTGCTGCATTATTTCCTTTTGCAAGTTCAAGAGCATGAATCAACATATAAGTTTTTTTGTTACAAAGAATATCACCTCCTATTTTTTTGCCGAAAGTTGCTTCATCACCATATACATCCAGCAAATCGTCTTTCAATTGAAACACCAACCCTATATTGATACCGAAATCATATAGTAATTGTGCGTCCTCCTCTCCTGCCCCACCAATCCATGAACCTATTTTCAAAGCACACCCTAACAGAACAGCAGTTTTCAGACGAATCATTTCAAGATATTCATCCGCCTGTACATGATCCCGTTTTTCGAAATCCACATCGTATTGCTGGCCTTCACATATTTCAGCAGCAGTTTGTGAGAATAAGTCCAATGATTGTTTTAAGTATTTCTCCGGAGTTTGAGTCATAAACTGATATGAAGCTATTTGCATAACGTCTCCCGAAAGAATAGCGGTATTATCACTCCATTGCTTATGGACAGTAGGTTTACCGCGACGGACATCTGCCCGATCCATAATATCGTCGTGTAACAAGGTGAAATTATGAAAGATCTCCAATCCAAGTGCTGAATTCACGGCTTGTTGCACATTATCTGAATACAAGTTACAGGCCATAAGCGCCAATGCCGGGCGAATCCGTTTTCCTCCCAATGAAAGCACATAACCAATCGGCTCGTACAAACCGATTGGTTCTTTATTCCAATTGATTTGATCTATTTCTCTTGCAATAAGTTGGGTTATTTCGTCAAATGTTCTCATATTATTGGGATCCTATCTTTCTTAATCAATTTCAACTTTACTGAACAGCTCAACCAAATAGTGTCATCAATGGTAACACTATTTCTTTTCATTATCAGCTTAATTCATTCTCGATGATCTCCGTCATGACATCCTTAATATCCAATCCGGCTGCTGCCACTTGTTGTGGTATAAAGCTGGTAGCAGTCATTCCCGGAGTCGTATTTAGTTCCAATAAATTAATTACATCTCCTTCCGAAATTATATAGTCAATCCGCACAATACCTTTACAGCCCAGAATGTCGTAAATGGCCGAAGTAAGCTTCTGTACACGTTCAGTAAGTGAGGAGCTTATTCTGGCTGGTGTAATTTCCTGAACCTGTCCTTTATATTTAGCATCATAATCAAAAAATTCGTTTTCGCTAACAACTTCCGTTACTGGCAAAACCTGTGTCTTAGTCTTCGTTTTATAAATACCACAGGTAATTTCAGTTCCTGCCAGAAATGCTTCTATCATCACTTCATCACCTTCGGCAAAGGCTTTCGCTATAGCCGGTTGAACTTGTTCAATGCTTTTTACCTTGGTTACTCCAAAACTGCTTCCTCCTACGTTCGGCTTTACAAAGCAAGGAAAGCCTATCTTTTCCGCTACTTCTTCATCAGTAACAGTTTGTCCTGCACGTAAAACAAGTGATTCGGCTACTTTAACCCCAAAGCTTTTCAGATAAGTATTACAGGTAAATTTATTGAAAGTTACTGCTGCTGCTAATACACCGCAACAGGAATAAGGTAACCCTATTAAATCGAAATATCCTTGTAAAATACCATTTTCACCCGGTGTACCGTGAATGGTAATATAGGCAAAGTCAAACCTTGTCTTTTCACCATTCCGCGTAAAACTAAAATCATTTTTATCAATGGCAATCTTCTCCGTATCCGACAACTCTATCTGCCATATTTTTCCTACGATAGTTACAATAAAAATATTGTAACGTTCTTTGTCCATAAACGATTTCAATCCTGCTGCGCTTTTAAGCGAAACAACAACCTCGGATGAATCTCCGCCAGCTACGATGGCAATGTTCTTTTTCATAATGACCCCCAACTCCAAAAGGGAAGTTTAATTAGTATTCTTGTTGTAAATAAAATCAATAAAATTCTATAAATCATGGGTAACAACCCTCACCCATCTTCAGAGGTTATTATTCCTCTGCCAACATTTTAGCATATCCACGCCATTTATCAATCAACTGTTGCATATCATCCGGAAGTTCACTCTCAAAATGCATAAATTCACCGCTACGTGGATGAACAAAACCCAGTGTTTTAGCATGCAATGCCTGGCGTGGACATATTTCAAAGCAATTCCTGACAAATTGTTTATACCTGGAAGCTGTAGTCCCTTTCAGTATATCATGACCGCCATACCGCTCATCATTAAAAATGGTATGACCTATATGCTTCATGTGTACCCTTATCTGGTGCGTACGGCCTGTCTCTAAGCGACATTCTACCAACGTGACGTATGCTAGTCTTTCCAGCACTTTATAATGCGTTACAGCGTGTTTTGCAACGGGATTTTCGCCTTCGGGGAAAACCTTGAATAACATCCTGTCTCGCGGATCACGTGCCAGGTCACCTATAACAGTACCTTCATCTTCTTTTACATTTCCCCATACAAGCGCCTGATACCTGCGTTGGGTTGTTTTATCAAAAAACTGTTTAGCAAGCATAGCTTTCGCCTCTTCGGTTTTGGCGAGAAGCAATAACCCTGAAGTATCTTTATCTATTCGATGTACCAAGCCTATACGTGAATCATTCGGATCAAAATCCGGATGGTCTTTCATATGATAGGCTATCGCGTTAAGCAATGTACCGTCAAAATTACCAAATCCGGGATGTACTACCAGATTCGGTTGTTTATTCACCAGTATAATATCATCATCTTCATACACGATGTTTATAGGTATATCCTGGGGTATTATTTCAAACTGGGAGGGTGGATAAGCCAAAACAATGGTAATAACATCAAGAGGTTTGGCTTTATAATTCGACTTTACCGGTTTACCGTTAGCCAGGATATTACCAGCGTCAGCCGCTTCCTGAATCCTGTTGCGCGATGTATTCGACATACAGTTAACCAGGTACTTATCAATACGAATGATACTTTGCCCCTTATCAACCACAAACCTGAAATGTTCGAAAAGTTCTTGCTCCTCTCCCACTTCTTCCGGTTCATCCAAATCTATTTCATCCAAAAAGTCTTCAATCACGTTTATCGGGTTAAGTGAGTTTTAAAAAAACTGTTCTTCTGTATCTTCCTTCTTTTTATCTTTCTTGTCTTTCTTGTCCTTTTTATCTTCTTCGAAAACCTCTTTCAGACGCGCTTTATCCTTCGTAAGATAAACATCTATACTGCCGCCCTCCGATACCGAAGAACCGGCAGATGGACGTTGGCGATAAATGATATATTTTTCTTCGTCACCCGATGGGGTAACGTCATAAGTCACCGATCCTATTTCTAACGAAGCAGAGGTTACTTCATTGGTTGCCGCATCAAGACTCAACCCCTTTAAAGCCGGAACCTCACTCTGGGCCTCGCCTAATCCATTTCCAACTACTAAAACCAGAGAACTTCCTTCCGGAATACGCGTCCCGGGCAATATTGTCCTGCCATGGAATTTCACTTCGATAACCAAATCTTTATATTCGGAAGGTGCATATTCTGTGTTGGATACGCTTAATCCAAGCGATTGAAGCATAGCATCTGCCTGACGAAAAGATACATCATTGATTTCTGGCAACGTTACCTGACGTACAGAACGCGAATTAATAATCAGATAGATTGGACGGTTACTTTTCACAGTAGAGTTTGCCGACGGAATCTGATCAATAATCGTACCCAGTTTCTTACCCCGTACATATACCGAATCAATCACTTGTGGATAAAGACCTTTCTTGGCTAATATCACTTCCGCCTCTTCAACATACGATCCGCGCAAATCAGGAATCACAATTGATTCACCATGATGAGTGTAAAAATCGATACCTATTAATGCTATCCACGATAGGGCTACAATAATGCCTATGGCAATCAGCACGTTCTTAAGTACAAAACCACCGAAAGTTTCTTTCCAAAATTTTTTTATATCCATAAATAATAGAAATTACAAGACTTGAGTATCAGAAAAATAAATAATATGAACTTATTCAAAATCAGTATTTCAATCAGACTCCAAAAATAATGAATTTATTGCTTCTTACTGGTATTAAAACAAAAAAAGTAAAAACTTACCATGAAGTCTTTACTTTCTTTATACTGTTTTGCAGAATAGTTACGCTTTATGCCGACCTTCATCGGCAACTGTAAGTTTTGATCTGCCTTTGGCACGACGGGCTGCTAATACTCTGCGACCGTTTGCTGTTGCCATTCTTTCACGAAATCCGTGTTTGTTATTTCTTTTTCTAACTGAAGGTTGGAATGTCCTTTTCATTGCTTTATGTATTTGGCGTTATTATTTTTCTCTTTCTGAGTTTGGGAGTGCAAAAATAGATGTTTTTTTCCATACTGCAAACTGTTGATAACTTTTTCTTTGGAAAAATGACAAACTAATCTTTCTTTTACAAGAATTAGCGATTAGAATTCAATATCGTTTCGTTAGTGAAAAGCGATACTTTTTTTGATTTCATAGAGTAAAGCCTTTTCTGTATGCTCAGTCAGCGTGCTACGTTGAGCCGTACGCTGAGTTTGAATTATCTATTATCCTAAAATGTCTGTTACTTGTATTATATGAGCCGTCACTTCTTACGGTGCTGAATTATGATTAGTGACGGCTTCACTATGCTTTCGTTTTCATACTATTTTTCGTAAAATACTTATTCTAACTACAAACATAGTAATAGTTTACATATAACGAAACTATCTGATAAATAAATTGTAAGGTTAGCCAGAGCTTAACTCTAAGACACATTCTGGCTTTGATCATAGAAAGAATAATTATTAGGCAATCGGCTTAATGATCTCTATGCGCAGGCCCAGTGCGTTAACAATACGGTAGAATGTAGTTACATTAGGACTTGTCAATCCATTTTCAATCCATGAAATATATCCTTTATTTACACCAATGCGGCTTGCCAGCTCAGCCTGTGTAATTTTTACTTCTTTGCGTGCATTGTGCAAAATTTGAGCTGTATAAAAAGCATATGCCTTTTCGTCAAACTTGGCTCGTTCTGCTGTTCCGTGTGCACCAAACTCACTGTCAAGTTCAGCACTGATATCATATAGCTTGTTTTTGCTCAAAATACTCTTTTGGTTCATGTTAATGCACTACTTTCCAATGCTTATATCAATGTTTGGTATATCTACCTGAAAGGTAACTTTTGCTTTAAGTGCTGTAAATACACGGAACATGGTATCGAAAGTTACATTACTGGCATTGTTTTCGAGGCGTGAAATTTGAGCTTTTTTTACCCCAATCAGTTTGCCAAGTTCTTCCTGGGTAATATGCCGCTCTTTGCGGGTTTGTCTAATGGCTTTTCCGATACTGTCTAATTGTAAATCATATTCAAATCGGTCACGCTCCGGTGTCCCGATAGCCCCGATCAGATTATCCTGGACTTCATCCAACGTGTATGTTTTCATACTATTTTTCTTTAAAATATTTATTTCTAATTTGAATTACTCTTTGTATTTCAGAATCCGGAACTTTACTTCTTTTCTTTATAAAACCATGATGTAGATATGACCAGCGTGTTTGATTTGTCTGTTTTATCCCAAAAGGCAAGTAGTCTGTATTGTAAACCCAGATAGAGCGTTCTAAATTCCCACACATTATCATTTATCTTTTTGAATAGCTCCGGATCGTTCCCTGTCTGAGATTTACGAATGTTGTAAAGTATTTTCTCAGAATGCTTTCGGTCAATGCTTTTGAGAAAATCAACAGCTTCTTCTAAAAACTTAACTTCAAAAAGTGTAATCATTTACAAGTGATTTTAGGTTACAAAGGTAGTAATAGTTTACATATAACGAAACTATTTGATAAATAAATTGTAAGGTTAGTCAGAGCTTAACTCTAAGACACATTTTGGCTTTGATCATAGAAAGAATAATTATTAGGCAATCGGCTTTATGATCTCTATGCACAGGCCCAGTGCATTAACAATACGATAGAATGTAGTTACATTAGGACTTGTCAATCCATTTTCAATCCGTGAAATATATCCTTATTTACACCAATGCGACTTGCCAGCTCAGCCTATGTAATTTTTACTTCTTTGCGTGCATCGTGCAAAATTTGAGCTGTATAAAAAGCATATGCCTTTTCGTCAAACTTGGCTCGTTCTGCTGTTCCGTGTGCACCAAACTCACTGTCAAGTTCTGCACTAACATCATACATCTTCTTTTTGCTCATAATATTCTTTCTTAAGTTTCAATGCTTTTTCAATTTCGCTTTTCGATGTTTTCTGCGTCTTCTTTTAAAAATCGTTGAACAAAATTAAAACATTACCCTCATCAAAAATAAAAAACAAGCGGTAGATATTGCTATTATATTCCATTCTCAATTCATAAAGCTCAATCGCCTTTGCTGCGTATAATTGCAAATCCTTTATTGTCAACACCCCGTTCGTAAATATTTTTTGATAATTCAGTCTCAGTAGCTGCCAGTTTTTCCCTGGCATGCAAACGTTCCATCAGCTGAATGCGCTCTTCCAGCAATTCCTGTTTACGGGTTTGTATGGCAAAATAACTTTGGGCAAACGCAATTTGCTCTTTCTTTGGGTCGCCATTTTGAGCAATCAGATAACAAGCATACCGGGTAAGCATTATATCGTCCACTTCACGCTTTCCGCCTTTACCCAATTCTATCATTTTGGTGACGTCAACGAAATGATCGGAAACCGCTTCCCCAGTGGTTTTGCAACTCTCCTTTGCTTTGTCAACTGCATTCAGAAAATTCCTCCAATCGGCATATCCAAGTAGTTCCTGCAATTCACGTGCCAACCAATATTCTATGCCATCTTATTCGTAGGCATATTCTTCAAAACTTTTACGAAGCTTGGTGATTGTTTCTTTTTCCATTTCTTCTTAATTGTTTATTACGACTAAAATTATTCAGTTTTAAACTTAATTCTTTCATTCGTCATTCTATTACTAAATTAGCTAACTCCTGTTTTCACCAGAGAGCAGTCAGCTGCTGTTTTCCCAAACAGTGTCCTGTTTAATATACCGGACTCGTTGGCATAAGCCAATGATGCTTCTTGTTTCGATATTTCCAGGGGAATCAGGCTTCCTTTAATTGTATCCGTATAAATCTGATAATTTATTTTTTGTCCGGGTGCTTTGTAAGCTCCAGTTCAGTTTCAGGTGGTCATTTTTATCTTCTCTCAAGCGTTGAAACCCATTGAATCAGTATATTTTAAACTCAGGGCAAATCCACCTGCCAAATTCAAAAGCAATATCCGGATAAGCATCCGTGCCACTATACCTTCCGGCAGTAGCTTTTAGCGCTATTGCATTCGTTTTCTCCACCTACTCTTTTGCGCTGATTTTGTAGTTATTCAATCCCACATGACTTTGAATATGTTATGATAATAATTTCGTTATTTGGTCAATAATAATGGGTACCATAATATTGCTGGTCGCACCTTCTAAAATGGTTTTAATTGATTTCAGTGACTCAGAAATTATTATTCCTTTAGGTCGAGGAGATTTTCTTTGACTCTCTAAAGTCTGAATTTCACTAATTAATTCTTTCTGAAGGTCAGTAGAGATATTCAAACTCTTTTGAATGCTATTTAAGGACTTGATTATTGTCTCTAAATCTATTGTTTTGCTTTCGTCTAGTTGGAAATTTATAGTGGAATAATTTGTCCCTTGTTGTAAAGTTGAATTATTCATTGACCCAACGTTTATTATATTAATCGGTAAAAAGTGTTCAGTCGGTTTTTCTGGGTTCTCATGAGCTTCTTCAACTTCCTTAACACCCCAATGTGTCAATCCAATAATTCCGCCTAGCGCAACGGGCTCAATCAAATGTTCTCCGATTAAGTAGTCAACAATTCTACTTGTTTCAGCTCTTTCAAGGTTTAATTCATTCCCGACTTCCCACATGTCAAACCTGGCTGATGTGTTACCATTTGATTCTTTATAGAGTAATTCAAGAAATAGAAATCTGTTTCTTTTCTTTTCATTCAATTCCATATTTATTTCTTTTATTTTTTAAAATTCCTGATAAAAATCTAGTATATTGTAATTTGACTGTTTACGCGAACGTTCACTTTCGCCTAACAGCAAAGTAAATACAGGTGCAATACGCCTTTCATGCTGGGTCGTTCCGAACAACCAAACGCTTCTGTTTTTTATATGCTGTTTTTTTTCTCGTGTTCGCTATTTGTTCTGAATATAGAGTCTGCAAGCCTCGTTCCTGTAGAAACTAATTTTGAAAGAACTCGAAGTTGTTCTTTACACGCAATACTATCTGTTTTATGAGGGTAATTGATTGTGTGGTCAATTTCTCCCCAAATTTCTTCAAATAATGTTCTTACTTGTATCTCACAACAAATAGAATTTTGATTATTTGGCTTTACTAAATAGTGTATACTCGTATAATATGTCTCTTTAATTTCAGTCAAAATATTTTGCTCTTTATAAAAATGAATTGACTCTGGATCCCATGTGTACGCAGTCGGTTTCTCAACAAAAACCCAGTCTCCATTTTCAACTTTCTTATTAATTGCAAAATTGATTTCGGGAAACTGATCTTGATAAAGATGTAGCACACGAACACCTATGAAATCAGTTATTTCCGAAAATATATTATCCTTGGTAATAACAACGCCATCATTTAATTTTCTTTGAAGTTTATCTGAAAGATGTGTTGGATCTTTAAGTCTTGACTTAATAGAATGAATTATAGGTAAAGGTGTCTTGTTAAGTTGAGGATGTTTTTGAAAGAAAACCAATACTCCTGCTAAAAACTGCTCATATTCAAATTTCTTGTCAATGTAGGCCTTTACTGCTTCATCAATATCTTGGTTCATAATCCGCTAGTTTAATGTGTTAATTCTCTCAAGGAAGCTATTTGCAAACTCGATATACCTTTCCTTTGTCCCTTCATAAATTGCTCTATTCCCAAAGATTGTTGACTTGTCACTAGGATCAAGATTAGTCAAACTTGGAATTTGCCAAATTGGGTGTTTGTATTTTTGCGCCATATTTGGCAAAGTATTGTGAGAGTGCATCACTGAGGTCATTCCAATAGGTGAGCTTGCTTGACCTTGTGATAGATGACTCCTTACTTCTGGACTAATATTAGCTTCTATAATTGCGGGTATTAGTTGAGCATAATTATAATGTGCTAATGCTAAATCCCATGGAGTTATCCCAGTATATTTCTTAGCATTATAAATTGTGTAACCTAAAAATCGAACAAAATTTGATGGAAATTTTGTTCTCTTTTCATCTGAGATCAAACTGTAGATTGTGTTAAATTCTTTACTCCATTGTTTCAATGCGTTTCCAATATTCTTAATCCCATACATAGAAAACATATCCGGCAGCGCTGGAATTAAAAAACCATCTACTGTGGAGATAATGACTTTATTTAAAGCACCTAAACTAGGAGAAGTGTCAATTATCACAAACTCATAATCATATATTCTTGAGTATTCTTCAGCTATACTTCTAATATTGGTAATTGTTCTGATAGATAAGGAGTCACCTAGATATGAGCCACTCCATCTTTCTGCAATTTTACTTTCATATTGGTGAATTGTCAATCTGCCAGGGATAAGATCCAAATTCTCTCTAAGATTAACAGGTGGTGGTGTAGATGGCAATTCCCCGCGACCATCTTCAGTTGGCTTTAATAGAAAATGTATTGTTTTTGGACTTTCAAGGAAAGTTGTAAATTCCTCAGGTTGCATTGCCTTAACTGAGGAGTCAAAATCGTCAATAAACGAATCCTCTTGTGACCAAATTTTATGTAATACTTCTTCCTCCATACCACAAATTGTCAGATTACATTGCGGGTCAAGATCAATAATTAGTGTCTTATGTCCCATTTCTGCAAGGATATTAGACAGATGAAAAGCGAGAGTAGACTTGCCTACACCACCTTTGTTGTTGAATAATGAAATAATTTTCATGTTACTATATGTATTTATTTTATTTTGTATATAACACCAATATATACCCAACTCAATTGCACCCATTCCTTAATTTAGCTGTGCATGCTCAATAGAGTTACGCATATATCTACTTTATCTCTACCTCTCCTATTCTTTATTTGCCCGTAGATAGGACAAACAACTCCCTGTCTTCTTATGATTTGCAACCACCAAAACCAGTAATATCCACTCCAAAAGTACGAACTCTTTTTAACCTATCCAACATTTAATATAATTATTTTAATTAATCGTAAAAGTATTGAATAAAACGGATAAAAAAACCGCCCCGATAATACTTTCAGAACGGTTCAATAGAGTAAGAAGAGCCTTATAAAATAAATGTAACCAACTACATATCCGTGAAAAGATTTATTATTTGAAGATATTCCACACTTGCATATCCCAAATACGGTGTCTCGGTATTCCGGAAATTATACTTTGATGCTTTTGTAATATTTTCGGTCATAGCTGAATATTTCCGCAAATGAACAATATTTTCAAGTGTAACTGAATATATGAATACCTGTTTCCGTAATTGCTCAGGTCAGGAACTCTCTGTTGGCAAGGAGAGTTCACGTTTATTGTTTCTTATTTTTCAATACTTTCTTCTCCTCGGTTTTCAATCGCCTTTCTACTTTTTTTACATCTTTCGAAGCCGGGAGGTTCTCCGGGACAATACCTCTATCTAACAACATCTTTCTGACGGCTAAATTATTATCGACATGTTCTTTCTCAATCAATGGAAAACCGTTCAGGTTTTTTGATTGTACATTTACACTCGTCATTTCAGCGGCAAAGTCTTTCGCTTTGATACTAATGGTGGGTAAAAAGTCAGCTACAGGACGGTTCTCGGGAGCTCCTATCCTTCGTTTTAATTGAGACGTGTTTAATAGAAACAATGCCTGATCGCCTTTGGAACGTATAATAGCAAATCCCTGATCGTTTACACCCCGTTCGAATAATACACCCGATAATCTTTTTTCTGTTTCCTGTAACTTCGCCCGGGCTTGAACGCGTTCTGCTTCTAAAAGACGCAACTCAACGATTTCTGCTCTTCGTGTTTGTACGGCAAAATAGGTCTGTGCAAAAGCGATCTGCTCTTTGCGGACATCCCCGTTTTGTGCAATCAGGTAACAGGCATAGCGGGTTAAAAGGATATCATCTATCTCTTTTTCAGCACCTGAACCTATTTGAACCATCTTCCTGACGTCAAGAAAATGGTCGGCAACTTTCTGCCCGGCATTTTTACAAGATTCCCTTGCTTTTTCTATTACTTTTGAGAAGTTCTCCCATTTTGAATAACCCAATAAATTTTGGATCTCACGGGCACTCCAGCATTCAACGCCTTCGTATTCGGAAGCACACTGCTCAAACTGTTCAAAAAGTGATTTGATCTCTTCTGATTTCATACTGATTGTTCCTTTCTTATTAAGTTCTGTTTTAGTTCAACATAAACGAACAAACCTTCACAAAGCCTTTGCTATTTTCAAATTAAACTCTTGTATTCTTATGATTTGCAATCCATAAGCCCGTAATATCCACTCCAAAAGTACGAACTATTTTTAGCCTAACCAACATATTGTACAATTATTTCAACTGAATTCAAAACACTATTCTGTACGGTCTGTTTACCCGTTTCGGGTGTCAGGTTGATCGGGTTTTGCTTCTGCTTTCGGCCGTAGTAGGTTCGTGGTAGAGCGGTAAATAACATTCGATTGTAACCCGGATATTACTTACATATCATATCCTATTTATGATAAGTAACATCTAAGTAATATCTATGTTACATGTAAGTTACAACTAAGTAAAATCCTAGACGGAACAACGACCGTTAGACGGGGAGAAGGCTCCGGAAAGACGGTAAAAACAGAGAATAAACCCCGCATGACTAAAAGGGAATGATCCGGGCAGGAAAGCCGGCATTTGAGGCGACAACGGAACAGAAACACGAGCAGTACCGACATGCTGATCGGGGAGGGTAGGGGAGTAACAAAAAAAGGGATGGACTCAGGTGTCAGGACGCTGAGACAGACCCCGGAATGCTAACTGATACGGTCCAAGAAAGCCCGGGAAGAAGAGACAGAGCAGTCGGATTTGAAGGAACGGGTAAAAATAAAAACCAAAAATGGCGGATTAACGCACTTCAGGCAGGAAAAGACGTCGTAAAAGACGGAATTCCGGCGATGTCCGTTTTAAATTTTATCCGTCATATCTATCTGAACCGTCAGTTGCTTATTGTCTCGCATGATAGTCATTTGGAGGGGCCTTTTGGAGGGGGTTTCGAAGATCTTTCTGATTTCGCCGATGGACATTCCAAAAGCGATGTTGCCATTAATTTCAATAATCTGGTCACCCGGCTTAACCCCGGCCAATGCAGCAGGAGAATTAGCCCAGACGTTAAATACTTCCATTAAATTTAAATTCGCATTGATTTGAATAATCTCTATACCGGCAACGTTGTATGAATACTTGTTCTTAAAATTCTCGTTGGGTTTGAAATAGAATACCTTCTGGTTGTAATCGATAAAAGAATTGAAGCGGCTGAGTATCTGGCTGCCAATGGTACCATCTCTTCCGGAAGTTGCAATTATACCGTTAATCATGGTCGAATCGGGAAAGGAAACAATCGGGTTTTTCAGACAGAAATCACCGAAACAAATTTGAGGCAGATGCCCGTATTTCCCTGTGATAAGGCCGTTAAACCCTTCACCAATAACACCCTGAACACTTTTAGGCGGAACATGAACGGACTCTTTTGTAGAAGTTTGGAACCAGGCATTCAGCTCGGCCCCGGTATCGATCAGCATTTTGGCCTGCTTGCGGGTACTGTCGGATTGTAGAACCGATAGTTTGACAAACATTTTCTGGTTTTCGACAGTAATAGGTAACATGCCGTATCCTTTCGGTACCGTCAGCGTATTCGGTTCGTAGAAACGAACCCGTCTATGAGTGTAGTCTATTTCAACGGCATAATCCTGGAAGAAATCAGAGCCTATAAGTCCGTTAATCTTACTGCCCGTGAGTTGCGAGAGATTGAAAACATCATTTTTAAGGACATATACCGTTTTATAATTAAGCTTTAATTTACCTATTTTCAAGGTATTAGAATTACTGGCATAAGCTTCCAGATGGTCACCACCACCCAGCCCCATTAGTTCTTTTACATCCGAATAGTTCAGGGAAATTTTATCACCCTCCATTAACTCGGTAATAATCGTATTGCGGATACCCGAATCAAGAATCAGATTCAGAATAGAAGAATCATTAATTCGTGCCTTAATAATTACATAAGTCCCTACCATTTCAAAAGGAATGGATTCAATTCTTTTAGGCTTGTTCGCAGCGAAAGTATCAGCCAAAAGAATAAAGAAAAAAGCAATCAAAAAAGCTCTTCTCATATTGAATAATTAGATTTTTCTATAGCATATCGCGGCCTCTAAACCAATCAATCGCCTCTTTTAGGTCCTCTGTCAGCCGGGTTTCAGGGAAGGTCAACTCTGTCCGGGCTTTTATATTCGTATAATATTCACGTATCATCAATTGTCTCAGGTTCATAGAAGAGAGATCCGTTTTAATTCCGAATTTACGGAATAAATCACCTGTTTTTCCGATCAAAAATAATAAAAAATCAGGCAATTCAAAAATATATTGATAATAAACTCCAGTTTGTTTAAGCAGGGTGTAAAATTCTTTAAAAGAAAGATTGATTCCGGAGGCCAGATACCTCTCGCCGTTACGTCCCATTGTCAGGGCATTGCATACTGCTGAAGCCACATTACGGGCGGAAACAAAATTCTTTCCACCTTTGGGGACAAACATGAATTTTCGTTTATACCCCATTAAAAGTAACTTTCCGGAACTTGGTTTCGTATCAAAAGCCCCTATCATAAAAGTCGGATTGATAATGATAACATGTTGACCGGGTTTTTCGGAGGCAGCGATCATCAATTGTTCCGATTCAGCTTTACTGCATGCATAAAAAGATTCCGAAAACGGGTACTGTATAGAAAAACGCTCATCGGCAGGATGTTGTTCATTGCCAAAGCCAATTGTATTTGACGAACTGACATAGACAAGATGACTGATTCCCGTTTCGTATGCCACTCTGATAACCTGCTCAACCCCTTTAACATTTACAGAGCGTAATCCTCATAATGTAATAAATCAGTCGCAGTAACAGCCGCAATATGAATAATGGCATCACAACCGCGGGCAGCCTTTATCAAGCAGGCATAGTCAGTAAAATTACCTTCAAATACAGTTATAAAATTTAAATCAAAGTATATATCTTTTATGCTTCTGACGATTATATGAACCTTATGTTGTTTTAATAATTCCATTACAACATGGTGGCCCAACAATCCATTCGCGCCCGTTACTAAAACATTCATTTTTTAGTATTTAATTTTATATTTTACAAAAGTAACAAATTTTTTATGGATATTATGGATATTATAAAATAAGAATCATTTTAATAATCAGTATATTTGCAACCTAAAATTATTATTCCCAAAACAAATGGAGACAAAAGTAGTATTGATTACCGGTGCGAGTGCCGGCATTGGACTCGCTGCAGCAGTGCAATTAATGAATAAAGGAGCAAAGGTTTATGCAGCTTCACGACGGGGCGGAAACACACAAAAGGCTACAGATGGAGTAGGGGAGTTGATTCCGGTCAAAATGGATGTAAACAATGAAGAACAAATTACGTCGGTTATAGCACAGATTCTGAAAGAAAACAATCGGTTGGATGCGTTGATTTGTAATGCCGGGAATGGTATCGGCGGATCTATTGAAGATACTTCGTCGGAAGAAGTGAAATATCAACTCGAAACAAATTTTTTCGGTGCCGTAAAGACGATTCAGGCATGTCTCCCCGTTTTCCGTAAGCAGGGTTATGGCAAAGTCATCACCACCTCGTCGGTAGCAGCTATTATTCCCATACCATTTCAGGCATTTTATTCGGCAGGTAAATCGGCATTACTTGTATTTATGCAGGCTCTGGCCATGGAAGTAAAACCGTACGGCATTCAGTGTTGCACCATACTTCCGGGGGATACAAAAACAGAATTTACTGCTGCCCGTAAATATACCGAAGCTTCACAATCGCCCGATTCGGTTTATTATAAAAAGATGAAAGCTTCCGTCGGAAAAATGGAAAAAGATGAACAAAACGGTATGTCCCCTGACGTGATTGCCCGTAATATGGTTCATCAAATAGAACGTAAAAACATGAAAGCTATTGTTATTCCGGGCTTTCAATATCAAGTCATCTGTTGGCTTTTTAACCGCTTACCCATTAAACTAAGACTCTGGGTAGTGGGTATGCTCTATTAAACCGGTTTTATATATTTATAAAAAGCTTGCTGAAAATAATTCTTCAGCAAGCTTTTTTTGTATTTGAAAGTAGCGTAACAAGACGCTTATCTTTTATAATCATTGTTTATCAGTTATTTTCATCTTAAATAAAAGATAATTGAAAAAATAAAATAATTCATTTTCAACCGCTCAATTTCATTTCATAACCTATCAACAACTTGTTGAAAACTCAGTGAAAACCTGTGATAGAAATATTACAACTTAATTTGGAACAATAAAACCAACCCTTACTTATCCAATAATTTGGTTCGACAAAAATAGTTAGCTCTTTTTTTACAGCATTTTTTTAACCTGTTTTTAAGGGTTATGAGTAGGAGGTTCTATAAAAACTTTCTAACTTTGCAGTTATTAACAGCTTGTTGATAAAGTATGTAATTTTCTTATTTTGAAAGGAATAATTCATTTTAATTTGTTTATAAGGCACAATCGTAATTTAATAACGGATTATACAAGCTTTTAATCATAATTTTATGAACCTTATGAACAGTCTATTATTATCTTCATAAGTTTTTTTTAAAATTAAAAAGAATAATATAAATATAATCTTGATAACTCTGAAAATGGAAACAATTCAACTCATAAATGCCATTAACCGACTGAAAAAAGAAAAGAATGCCGTGATTATGGCGCACTATTACCAAACAGGCGATATCCAGGATATAGCCGATCATGTTGGCGATAGTTTAGCATTGGCACAATGGGCCGCTAACACAGATGCCGATATTATTGTGTTATGTGGAGTTCATTTTATGGGAGAAACAGCCAAAATTCTCTCACCAACCAAGAAAGTGCTGATTCCCGATATAAATGCGGGTTGTTCATTAGCCGACAGCTGCCCTGCGGAGGCATTTGAGGCATTTGTGAAGGATCATCCGGACCATACAGTTATTTCGTATGTAAACACTACAGCGGCCGTCAAAGCGCTAACGGATGTGGTAGTCACATCTACTAATGCAAAGAAAATTGTGGATTCATTCCCCAAAGATGCGAAACTTATCTTTGGTCCCGATAGAAACCTCGGAAATTATATCAACAGTGTAACCGGCCGCTCGATGTTATTATGGGACGGAGCATGCCATGTACACGAGCAATTCTCTGTTGAAAAGTTGGTGAAATTAAAATCTGAATATCCTGGTTCGTTGATATTGGCACACCCTGAATGTAAGAAAACAGTATTAATCATGGCTGATTTTATAGGGAGTACGCAGGCATTGCTTAATTATGCCACTGCCTCGGATAATAAATCGTTTTTAGTAGCCACTGAATCGGGTATATTACACGAAATGCAGAAGCAAAACCCGGATAAGGAATTTATACCCGTACCACCTAATGACAGCACGTGTGCCTGCAACGAATGTAATTTCATGCGACTTAATACGCTCGAAAAACTCTATAATTGCCTGCTTAATGAAACTCCTGAAATAAATGTTGAGGAAGAAATACGGTTGAAGGCAGTAAAACCTATCTTGAGAATGTTGGAATTGAGCTGATAATACTTAAAACAAGGAAAGGTTTTAAATATTAAAAAAAATATATATTTCTGCTTCTGTCGATATAAAGTATGAAAAGATAAAACTTCGTTTATCAAGTATATGATAAATTGATATACTTATGTAGAATAATTACAAGTTCACGACTATATAATAATAAAAAAGCGAATCATTGATTCGCTTTTTTATTTCCATGTTCCGTTGGAACTATTTTGAATAATTTATCATTACGCCTTATCAACTCATTGGTTTTCATAGAAAAATAAGTTCCTTTTTCTACTTTATCCACCGGATTCAATTGTACTCTGATTTCCTTGACAGTATCTTCATAGGCTCCGGTAGTTTCACCGGTAATCAGTATTTCATCTCCAACCGAAAGATTCTGTGCTTCCAGCAGGAATTCAGCTACTCCCAGTTTAGTAAAGAAATTGGTGCATTTACCTACATATATTTTCTTATGGGTAGCAGCCGATCCGTAATTATTACTCCATTCGCCGAGGCGTTGCCCCAGGTAGTAGCCATTCCAAAAACCACGATTAAATACCTTGCTAAGCCGTATGTTCCATTCATTCACTTTCTCGTCTGTAAACGTCCCGTTGAGGTATGATTCAATAGCTTCTTTATAACAAGATACGACTGCTTTTACATATTCCGCACCCCGGGCTCTACCTTCAATTTTAAATACCCGCACCCCGGCCTTCAGCATTTCGTCTATAAATCCGATTGTTTTAAGGTCCTTGGGCGACATGATATATTCATTGTCAATTTCCAGTTCAATCTCCGAATCTTTATCTTTAACGGTATATTCCCGCCTGCATATTTGATTACAGGCACCCCGGTTAGCCGATATATTTTTCTCGTGCAAACTCAGGTAGCATTTGCCCGATACAGCCATGCAAAGAGCTCCGTGGCAAAACATTTCAATACGAACAGGCTTTCCGTTCCTGCCTAAGATATTATCTTTTTCAATTGTCTGGTATATTTCAGTTACCTGATTCATATTTAATTCGCGGGCTAACACTACTACATCCGCAAATTGGGCGTAAAACTTTAAAGCTTCTGCATTTGATATATTCAATTGAGTGGATAAATGGACTTCCACTCCAATGCTGTTGGCATACATTAGTGCTGCCACATCTGCCGCAATGATAGCGGAAACTTTCGATTCTTTAGCTACGTCAATTATTTCACGCATTAACGATAAATCGTTGTCATACAAAATTGTATTGACTGTCAAATAGCTTTTTACGTTGTTTTCCCTGCAAATACTTACGATCTTTCGTAAATCATCCGTGGTAAAATTACTGCTTGATTTGCTGCGCATATTGAGTTTTTCAATCCCAAAATATACTGAATCAGCACCTGCTTTAATGGCAGCCGACAGACTTTCCCAGGAACCGGCGGGAGCCATGATTTCTATATCTTCTCTAATCATTTTTCTGTTTTAATTATCAATCTATGCTTTATTTTGAATATTTAGGAGTCAATTTTTCAATCGGAAAACTTACTCCAAGCCTGATTTGATGGTATGGAAAATCATGTATTCCATATTCATATTGAGCAAAATAATTGATATTCTTTGTTATTTTTATAATTTTTGCGGTATAAATCATGGGAGCATCTCCAAAATTGCTGCCATAACCTTTATTCGTATGCATCCATCCCCAATATCCCGAAAGCGTATTTTCCAGTTTCCAGTGATCATTACCAACAATAATTTTACCTCCGTACATTGGAGCATCATCCTGGGTACTTTGACGTTCGGTATCCCAGCACATAAAACCTAAATTGGCAACTCCTCTTATTTCGTGTATAAAATTACTTTTGGTAAAAATAGATTTTCCTATTTCCGTATCAAAATAATATCCTGCCGTATTAAAGTAACGTCTGTATTGTTGGTTTGTTCCGGAGGCGGTTTTCAGGGTAGCATTTAATATAATAGCGGGGGCTGATTCGGTTTCCTTTAAAATAAGCATTCTGGTTTGTACATAGAAATCTCCATTGGCCGTGCCGGTTGTATTTCCATTATCCATTTGACGTTTTGCACTTAACAGATCGGTTACCTGATAATGTTCCAGTACGGTTGACCATATTTTTAATGAAACGCGCTCGGATAGGAGGGGTATCTCTATTTTGAAATAACCGTTTTCGGTATGATCGCCATGCCCGAAATAGTAGTCACCCATTAAGCTAAGGGTCGTTTTAGCAGGGATTGTAGCATCTGTAAATTCAGGTACCGGATTGGCATTGGGTCCAAACCAGGCTGTTGAATAAGGAGTTTGAGAATATGTACTCTGTAAGCAAAGAATAATAAAACAAAGAATGCTAATTTTTTTCATGGGTGACGTAGTGTGATATTCAGCCACAAAGATACTCAATTGTATTTTAATAGAAAATTCATTTATGGCGTGTATTACAATTCAATTATTTCTTGAATTGGGTGAAATGAGTATCATTCTATGTCAATCATAATTTTAATATTTTCTTTTACTAACTCAATTAAATTATTTGGTAAGTCACCTGCCTTATTAATCAGTCGTTTGTTGTCTATTGACCGAATTTGATCTATCATAATATCACAATCCTGATGTAAGTCAGCCATTCCCTTTTTCAGGTGAACTCTCAAAATTTCAGTATCTTTTTTTACCCGGGTTGTTACGGGACAAATAATAGTTGAGTGATGCGGTAATTTATTCAATAAATTCGTCTGAACGATTAAAACGAGTTGGGTTTTTCCCGGTTCAGTACCAATTTGAGGATTTAAATCAGCTATCCATATTTCAAATTGTTTAATCGACATAATTCAAGTTTTCAAATTCGTTTAATACATTCATTGATTCTTCTTTTACTAAGTTGGATTCTTTCTTTAAACTCTTTTCCAATAGCATTCTTTTTTGGACACGGTTATAATATTCCAACGCATCATTTATGTACCTGTTCCGTGGTTTCTTGTTTTTAGAAAGAATTCTTTCCGTTTCCTCAAAAATTAAGTCGTCAATTTTTAATGATACTGTTTTCATTTGATTTGAATTTTATGATACAAAAGTATATTTATTTAGTATATCATCAAAGTATATCTTGTTTCTTTATTTTTCGATAGTATATCAACTCATGTTTGAGTATGGATTGGTTTGATAGTAAACAATTTGCTTTTCCGTATTGCTCAATGTCAATTAAATTTCTACCTTTGTATCTATTTTTTGCATAAACATGAAGATTTCTAACATAGAATTTCCCGATAAACCGCTGTTTTTAGCTCCTATGGAGGATGTTACCGATCCGGCATTCCGGTTATTGTGTAAACGTTTTGGTGCGGATATGGTTTATACTGAGTTTATTTCGGCTGATGCCCTGATTCGTAGTGTAAAGCGGACGGAACAAAAGTTAACTATCTATGATGCCGAACGTCCTGTAGCTATCCAGTTATATGGTCGTGAAGCTGATGCTATGGCAGAAGCAGCTAAGATTGCGGAAGAAGCCGGACCTGAAATAATTGATTTAAATTTTGGTTGTCCGGTTAAAAAGGTTGCCGGTAAAGGGGCAGGAGCAGGGCTGTTACGTGATATTCCTAAAATGCTGGAGATTACTTCACAGGTGGTTAAGGCAGTTAAACTTCCGGTTACGGTTAAAACAAGACTTGGTTGGGATGATGATAACAGGATCATTGTTCAACTGGCAGAGCAATTACAGGATTGCGGTATTGCTGCTTTGGCTATTCATGGTCGTACCAGGGCTCAAATGTATAAGGGTGATGCCGACTGGACTCTGATAGGTGAAGTAAAGAATAATCCGCGAATGCACATTCCCATCATTGGAAATGGCGATGTGACTTCACCTGAACGGGCTGCCGAATATTTTGACCGTTATGGTGTTGATGCCATCATGGTTGGACGTGCTTCTATTGGTAGACCCTGGATTTTTGCAGAGATAAAACGATATTTCGAGACCGGTGAAAAACATCCCATACTTACTTTCGAAGAACAAAAGGCTATTTTAAAGGAGCATATTATAGCATCTGTTAAATGGCTCGATATAGATTCGAACACTTCCATTGAAAGCGTAAGTAATCAACGATTAAAAGGTATTATCCATTCCAGAAGACATTTAGCTTCTACCCCTGTATTTAAGGGAATCCCTAATTTCAAAGAGACGCGTATTGCCATGCTTCGTGCCGATACGCTGGACGAGCTTTTCAGTATTATTGATTCTGTTTCAAATCCGCTATCCGGTCAATTCGATGCTGGCCTGATTTAGTATGGATTTGTTTACAAACAATTTATGGGTAAACATGTTATAGTCTTCAGTTGGGTGATTTATTATATCCTGCTATGTTTCTTTTAATCCTCTAATTTTAAATTACATGTATCAATTAATATAATTATTTTCAATGAAAAAAGTACTAATCCCAATTATTGCATTTATGCTTATGACTACAGCTAGTAATGCCCAAAAAGATGCAGGTTTAAGCGCCGGTATAAAATTGGAGAATCTGGATACTTCGGTATCGCCTCATGTCGATTTTTACCAGTATGCTTGTGGAGGTTGGATGAAAAACAATCCCCTCACCGGTGAGTATTCCCGCTTCGGAAGTTTTGATAAACTGGCAGAAAACAATCGCAAGCAACTTAGAGGTTTGATTGAAGAACTTGCCGCTAAGCAGGCTTCAAAAGGAACTGTTGAACAGAAGATAGGTGATGTCTATAATCTGGCTATGGACAGTGCCAAGCTTAATGCCGATGGTTACAAGCCGATTCAGGCTGATTTAAAGAAAATTGCTGCGATTAAAAATGTTTCCGGTATTCTGAAGTTAATACCCGATTTATTTCTTGCAGGTTTAGATCCTTATTTTTCTGTTTATGTTGGAGCCGATCCTATGAATAGTTCGTTAGAATTGGTGCAGACTTATCAGAGTGGTATCAGTCTTGGTCAACGTGATTATTATCTGGAAAATGATGCTCATACGAAGGAGATACGGGATAAATATAAAGTTCATGTAGTTAAAATGTTTGAATTGGTAGGTTTTACTCCTGCTAAGGCTCAAAAGAACATGGAAGCTGTATTGAATATTGAAACGCGCCTGGCTAAAGCTGCTTATGATAAGGTTAAGCTGCGTGATCCTCATATCAATTACAATAAAATGAAGGTGGCTGATCTGCAAAAGTTGGTGCCTGAAATTAACTGGAACGAATATCTGACTTCATTGGGATTAATTAATATTCAAGATATTAATGCTTCGCAAAAGGAGTCGTTGATTGAATCCGGTAAGATTATCGCTACGGAGCCTATTGCTGCTCAAATTGCCTATTTACAGTGGAAACTGATTGATGCCTCTGCCGGGTATCTAAGTGACCAGCTTTACGCCCAGAACTTTGATTTTTATGGTAAGACTCTTTCCGGTAAGAAAGTACAGTCTCCTCGTTGGAAGCGTGCAGTAGGCACTGTAGATGGTGTATTGGGCGAAGCAGTCGGTCAAATGTATGCTAAGAAGTATTTTCCTGCTGAAGCAAAAGAACGTATGGTGAAATTGGTTCATAACCTGCAGGAAACTTTGGGCGAACGTATTAAAGCCTTGTCATGGATGGGTGATTCTACTAAGTTAAAGGCTACTGAAAAGCTGAAAGCTTACTATATTAAAATAGGGTATCCGGATAAATGGAGGGATTATTCCGATCTTAATATAGCTAAAGATTCTTATTATGCCAATATTGAACGTGCCAATCGGTTCGAACATGCTTATCGTTTTGCTAAAGCCGGCAAGGAAGTTGATAAATCCGAATGGCAAATGACGCCTCAAACGGTTAATGCTTATTATGAACCTTCTACCAATGAAATATGTTTCCCTGCCGGAATTCTTCAATATCCGTTCTTTGATATGAATGCTGATGATGCCTTTAATTACGGTGCTATCGGTGTTGTTATAGGCCATGAAATGACTCACGGTTTTGATGATCAGGGTCGTCAGTTTGATAAAGATGGTAATATGATCGATTGGTGGACTGCACAGGATGGTAAGAAGTTTGATGTTCGTGCGAAGGTGATGTCTGATTTCTTCGATTCTATATTTGTTGCTCCCGGTGTTCACGGTAATGGCAAATTCACCTTAGGTGAAAACATTGCCGATCATGGTGGGTTGCAGATTTCCTTTCAGGCTTTTAAAAAAGCGACTGCTGCTGCTCCTTTGGCCGATAAGGATGGTTTTACGCCCGAACAACGTTTCTTCCTGGCATATGCTAATGTATGGGCCGGTAATGTCCGCCCTGAGGAAATCCTGAAGCGTACCAAATCTGATCCTCATGCTTTGGGTAAATGGCGTGTTGATGGAGCTTTACCACAGATTCAGACTTGGTATGATGCCTTTGGTATTAAAGCCGGTGATCCTATGTATGTACCTGTTGATAAACGTGTTAGTATTTGGTAATTATTTTAGTGCAAAGCTCCGTTTACTTTTTTGAACGGAGATTATAAAAAAAAATAAGGCAGAACCTCATCGTCTGCCTTATTTTTTTTGCGGTTATATTGTTTCTTACTTTCCATAACCTTTCGATAGTTAATCGATTTCCCGTGTGTCTTGATCTCTTCTTCCCTGCTTTGCTTTCGGGCCGCCTTCACTTGTTCCATGACGGGGTTCTTCTTTTTTCCTTTCATTTGTTTTTTGAATTATTTAGTTAAATATACTTGGTTGCTTTATAAAATCGGGTTTGATTTTGTTTTAATTCAGGTGTTAGTTATCTTTCGTAACCGGAAATTATAACACCCTATATTTAAATCGTTTGGTATCCTAATGCCAACGTATTCTTCATAACGAACGGAATATAGACTAATTCCTTTTACGTAAGCAATTAACTTCAAAATATTTTCATTACAAAGATATGGAAAAGAAAGAATTTAAACGTCATGCTGTATCACATTTTCAGCAACCCGGTCAGGCTTATTTTATTACCTGGTCTTTACAAGGTGCTGTCTCACCCGAAGCGCTGGCTGATTATACGAAGCAGCTGAGCATGTCACATTCAAAAATTGTATATGCCAGCTGTAACCGGTTAGCCGATTCTGTTATTCGTGACTTTAAGATGCAGTATGATCAGGTACAGACGAAGTACACGAAAGCGTATGATGATTTATTGCATATGCAGTCTAAACCTGTTGTGAATTTAGCGAATGAAGCCAATAGAGCGATTTTGTTTGATACTCTTTCTTTTTGGGAAGGCAAGAAGCTGAAAAATTATGCCTTTTGTATCATGTCGAATCATGTTCACTGGGTATTCAGGCTTCTTGATAAAGATGGATTGGGCAATACCATTAATTTACAAGATATTTTACCATCTGTAATGCGTTTTTCCGCTACGGCGATTAATCGTGTTACCGGATTTAAAGGATCCTTGTGGGGGAATGAAAGTTTAGATACGACAATCCGCGATGACGAGCATTTATACAATGCAATAAAATACACACTGAATAACCCCGTTGGTGCCGGGTTGGTGCGTGATTGGTCTGATTGGGATGGAACCAGACTATTTGATGAATTGGAAGATATTTATTAATGCTTTCAGGTTCTGCTATTGGCTTTTTAGTAAATACGTACTTACCTTGCGGATGCACGATTTCCAAATTACCATATAAAAGGATTTATAAATAGTGCAATATCTGAATTGTGTGTTCCTGAATATTCTTTTTCAAAAAATCCCTGTTCTTACACTATCTTACTTCTCAAATCCTGATTTGCGATTTCCTGATCGTGAAATATTGTAATCTGTAAATAATAGACAACCCAATTATAGAATCACGTATCCTGAATCGGTTCAGTTAATATTAATCTGCCGTTTTCCATTTTCTACTTCCTCTATATCCACATTGACCAATGAGTCGGGTAGGAGGGGGGCTATGTTTTCCGACCATTCGATAAAACAAAGATTCCCGCTGTAAAGATATTCTTCCGCTCCCAGATCCAGCGCTTCCTGGACGTTGTTGATCCGGTAGCAATCGAAATGATAAATAATCCTTCCGTCGGCTGCTTCGTATTCATTCACGATGGAGAAGGTCGGACTGTTAACGGTTTCCTTCACGCCCATCGTTTCACTGATAGCTTTTATAAAGGTTGTTTTGCCTGCACCCATTTTTCCATTAAATGCAAAAACAGTATGTTCGCCAATCTGATCAAAAAATTCTTTGGCTGTTTTGTTGATCGTGTCTAATGATTCTATTGTTAATGATTTCATATCTTGATTTTTTTAGGAATGAGGAATGAGAAATGAGGAATGAGTCGGTGAAGAAAAGTTTTGTTAAACATTTTCCTTCGTTATTTTTTTCTTTCGGTTTCTTCTAATCTCCGATTCTTCGTGTTTCATCTCTCGTTCCTCGTTCCTCATTTCTCATTCGTCATTTCTGTTTTTTCTGCAAAGTTAAGCCTTTTTCCTTGCTGTATTTCCCTCTATCGGGTAAGATGTTTTATTTTATTCAATTCTCAGGGCTTCAACTCCCCTTTGAAATAGCTGTAAATGATTGTTGCCCTGCTATTTCCTACTATTTCAGTAAGGTCCGTCAATTCGGCGCTTTTAATTCGTTTTATGCTCTTAAAATGCTTTATCAGGTCATTTTTCGTCTTTTCTCCTATTCCGGGTATGGTGTCCAGCTCTGACGCTATCTGACTCTTACTTCTCTTATCCCGGTGGAAGGAGATGGCGAACCGGTGTACCTCATCCTGCATGGAGGCGAGTAATTTGAACAGCTGGTCTGCCGGCTTCATCCCGATCGCTTTTGGTGGAAATCCGAAAAGCATTTCCCGCGTGTGGTGTTTGCTGTCTTTCGCAAGTCCGGCTATTTGAATGTTAATTTTTAGTTCGTCTTCTATTACCTGCCGGATCACTTCCATTTGGCCTATTCCGCCGTCGGCAATGATCAGGTCGGGTAGGGGAGTCTGTTCTTCGATCATGCGGGTATACCGTCTGCGCACCACTTCCTTCATCGATGCATAATCATCCGGACCTTCCACCGTTTTTATAGTATATTTCCGGTAGTCCTTTTTCGATGGCCTGGCTTTTTTAAACACTACGCAGGCTGCTACTGCGTCTGTCCCCGAAATGTTCGAATTGTCGAAACACTCTATGGTCATCGGCGGCTTCTCCATGTGCAGCACTTCCTGAATTGTCTTTAACAGTTGGATGCTTCGTTGATCCGGGTTCAGTTTCTCTGCCTGCTTCAGCTTGTCGAATTTATATTGCCTTACATTCTGAAGGGAGAGATCCAGTAATTTCTTCCGGTCTCCCCGTTGAGGGATATTGATGGAAACTCCTTTTATCGGGTAATCGATTTCGAAGGGAACGAGTATCTCTTTCGAATTACTCTGGAACCGTTCTCTCAGTTCGACGATGGCCAACGCGAGTATTTCCGCCTTGTCCTCATCCAATCGTTTTTTGTATTCAATCGTGTATCCCTGGATAATGGATCCCTTCGATATTCGCAGGATATTTACAAAGGCCGAGCTCTCATCTTCATCGTACGCAAAGACGTCTGTGTTCCCGGCAATGGAATTTGCAATTATTGATTTCGATTTGTAATTCTCAATCAAATCATATTTCATCTTTATTTCGTGCGCTTCCTCGAATTTATATTCTGCCGCTAATTCCTGCATTTGTGTCATCAGCACCTTGCTTATTTCGTTGGCATCCCCTTGTATGATTTGTCGGATTTGCTCGATCCGTTTCAGGTATTCCGTTTCCGTTTCTTTGGCTTCGCACGGTCCGTTGCAACGATGAATATGATATTGCAAACATACCTTGAATTTGCCTGCGCGGATATTTTCGTTTGTCAATGCCAGCTTGCAGGTGCGGATGGGGTAGAGGTCGTGTATTATTTCGAGCAGGGAATTTAGGGTGTAATTCGAACTGTACGGTCCGAAATATTGCCCTCCGTTTTTATAGATATTACGCGTCTTAAAGATTCGCGGAAACGGTTCGTTGGAGATACAAATGCTCGGATAGGTCTTCCCATCTTTGAGCAAAATATTATAGCGCGGCTGGTATTGTTTGATCAGATTGTTCTCCAACAACAGCGCATCTTCTTCCGTATCGACAACAATATAGTTGAGCTTGGCAATGTTTTTTACCAGTACATTTGTCTTGCCCGATTCATGAATCTTGTTGAAATACGAGCTTACACGCTTCTTCAAATTCTTCGCTTTGCCTACATAAATGATCTCTTCGTTGGCATTAAAATACTGGTAAACCCCCGGTTTATCCGGCAGCGCATTTACTTGTTCTTTTAATGTATCTCTTGTTTTCATATCCGTAGTATTCGTGTTCCACGTGGAACAATTTGCTTGCTATTTGGTTATAACCAGTGTTTTACTGTTTTTAGTTAGAGTTCTTGTTTATCTCTTTCGGCCTGTTTGATGTTGAATGTTTCACGTGGAACAATACTGTTTTTTCCTCTTTCGTCCGGACGAATCGGCTCTTTTGCTTCCCTGCAATTTGAACGTCTTTCCCTTCGTGTGCCCCTGAATTACCGTGTCCGGTCGGGGTGATTCGGGGCTGTTGTCTTTCGTTGTTCCCGTTGAAATGAATATTTTTTCAGGTTGTTTGTCCCTTCTTTTTTGATTTTTGTTCCTTTCAAAAGGGAGTATTTTCGAAGCAAAATCGCTGCATTTTTCAATTGATTTCTTTTGGAAAATTTAAAACTGTTGCTCTTTTTTTTCGCTCGAATCCGTTTTCCGTTGCTTCCGTTTCGCTTCGTTTCTCCGTTTTCTTGAATGAAAATATCCGGTTCTGTTCGGTATGGAACCCTCAATGCCGTCCCTTTTTTCGTGTTGTTTTCCCTTTTGTTGCCGTCGGATCTTTTCAATTTACGGACTCTTTTTCGGGAATAAATGCCCGCAGGTTGGATTTTTTTCCGTCAAACAAATAGCAAAGAACGTCTTTTTCTTCCGGTAAAATCAGATAACCGTACCCTCTTCCCGGCAATACTTTTCTTCTTTTGTTGAATAAACTTCCCCGTACTTCTCACTCATTCCTCGTTCCTCATCTCTCATTTCTGCCCACTCATTTCTCATTTCTCGTTCCTCATTCCTGTTTACCTTCCCAATAATACCAGCAATATATTGACATCGCTTGGCGAAATTCCGGGAATACGGCTTGCTTGTCCGATGGTTTCGGGGGCAATGCGGGTTAGTTTTTGGCGCGCTTCGGTCGATAAAGACTGGATAGAGGAGTAGTCAATGCGTCCGGCAATGTTGATATGTTCCAGCCGCAGGAGCTTTTCGGCAATCAGTTTTTCGCGTTCTATGTAGCCTTCGTACTTTAAAAGCACTTCGGTGGCTTCCACAATTTCCTCCTTGCGCCTGCCTGTCTCATCAATTTTTGCCTGCAAAGCCGGCACGGCTGTCGCCAGATCGAGTATGTTTATCTGCGGACGCAGCACCAGATCGCTCAATTTACACCCGTGTTTCAGCTCGGACGAATCGTGCGAAAGCAGAAAATTATTTATTTCGTTCGGTTTTATCGATGTATTTTTCAGGAAAGAGGTTAGTACGGCTTGCTTTTCTTTCTTATCTTGCAGCTGGTCGAACCTGTTTTTCGTTGCCAGTCCGATAGCGTATCCCCGTTCGGTAAGGCGCATATCGGCATCATCCTGGCGTAACAACAACCGGTATTCGGCGCGGGAGGTAAACATCCGGTACGGTTCATCGACACCTTTTGTCACTAAATCGTCGATGAGTACGCCGATATAGGCTTCGTTCCGGTCGAGGGTAAATTCGTTTCCGCCGTGGCAATTGATGTGGGCATTGATTCCAGCCATCAGTCCCTGGCCTCCGGCTTCCTCGTATCCTGTCGTTCCGTTCACCTGTCCGGCAAAGAACAGGTTTTTAATTCGCTTCGTTTCCAGCGTATGTTTTAGTTGGGTGGGGTCGAAGAAGTCGTATTCTATCGCATATCCCGGACGGAATAGTTGGGCATTTTCCAATCCGACGATCGTATAGATGGCATCAATCTGTGTCCGGAGTGGGAGGGAAGACGAAAATCCGTTCAGATAATACTCCTGCGAATCCACTCCTTCGGGTTCCAGGAACAGCTGGTGGGATTGTTTATCGGCAAAAGTAATAATTTTTGTCTCTATGCTGGGGCAATAACGGGGTCCGATGCTCTTGATTTGTCCGTTGTAAAGGGGCGAATCCGCCAGTCCTTCGCGTAATTTGTCGTGCGTCGTTGCGTTCGTATTGGTGATCCAGCAGCTCATTTGCTTCAATTCCCTGTTGGCTTCTTCCAGAAAGGAGAACTTATGAAAGTCAATATCTCCCTTTTGTTCGGTCATTTTGGTGAAATCAATGCTTCTTCCGTCTATCCTGCACGGCGTGCCGGTCTTCATTCGGTCCGTAGTGAAACCGAGCGTTTTCAACTGTTCGGTGATCCCAAAGGAAGATGGTTCGGAGATACGGCCCCCTATCAGTTGTGTTTTTCCAAAATGCATCAATCCTCCCAGGAATGTCCCGGCTGTCAGTACGACCGATTTTGCCCGGAATTCAATCCCTAATGACGATTTTAGTCCGGTGATTTCGCCGTTTTCTATCGTCAGACCGGTCACCGTGTCCTGCCATATATAGAGATTTTCCGTGTTGGTTACCGTCTTTATCCACTCGTGTATATACTGTTGCCGGTCGCTTTGTGAACGCGGACTCCACATGGCGGGCCCTTTTGAGCGGTTCAGCATGCGGAATTGTATCGCGCTCCGGTCCGTCACGATCCCCATATGTCCGCCCAACGCGTCGATTTCACGCACTATCTGGCCCTTGGCGATACCACCCACGGCCGGGTTACAACTCATTTGGCCGATTTTATTCATGTCCATGGTGATGAGCAGGGTCTTCGATCCCATATTAGCGGCGGCAGTGGCAGCTTCACAGCCTGCATGACCTGCCCCGATAACGATTACATCGTATTTAAAATCCATTTTTTTTGGTTTACAATTTTATAATTTCCCGTCTTACATTTCCCGATTCGATCCTGTTGGGATTTAATCCTCACAATGTAAATGTTTTGGGGTGCAAAGTTATAAAATTGTCAGGACTTATGAGGTAGTATTTAAAAGTTTAGGTTTTAGTTGCAATCGTTTTGAATCATTCCGCTGCCTGCGCTGCCCGTAAATACACGCCGTCAGGACCTGAAAGAAGTGGTTCCGGCGTGCCGAAATTCCGCTATTTTCCGGTTTTAAATTCCGCTGTTTCTTCCCGGAAGACCGCTTATTTTTCCGTTTTCCGGTTGCCGTTATGTGCCATCCTTCCCGGTGATAGTTTTTTCCGGTTTGATTCGATCTGTAAAGAGGTATTCATGACACTTGCGAGGGGCTTTCGAGGGGGTTGGAATAGGTAAACCTATCCGAACCCTAACTGAACCCCCTCGCAACCCCCTCGGAACCCTCTCGCAACCCCCTCGATAGTATAAACGAAAACCGACTGAATTCCATGGTAATGATTCTTAAAATTAACATTTAAAGCAAGGAATATTGCTTCCATCCGGAGCGTTCGGTTATGATGTGTAACCGGTGGACAGGCCGGGACGAATGCGTCGTTGGGCGGATGAAGAAAACCGGGGGGTAAATTATGAGTTGAATACGGATAAAGCGGGTGAAAAGAACGCGGATATTCCCGTATTTAATTAAAAAAGAACACTTGGAATATGAAATAGAACTGAAATAGATTGGATATAAAAAATGGATTGAGTAGCTTTGCAAGTTTGAAGTCCCGATTGAGACCAAAAGTGCCTGTCCCGGGTTCCGGTATGATGGAAAGGGGGATTATTCTTTCTTCAGGTAGCTGTTTTTAATTTTATAGTTCTGATTATGAAACATATATTAGTAGTGGCAGCGGTGATCATCTTGGATCAAAGGATATTGTGCGTGCAGCGCAACAAGAATAAATACGATTATATCTCGTACAAGTATGAATTCCCCGGGGGAAAGGTGGAAAAAGGCGAAACGCCCGCGGAAGCCCTGCACCGTGAAATACAGGAAGAGCTGAAGCTGGACATCACGATTCAGCGCGATTTCCTGACGGTGGAACATGCCTATCCCGACTTCAACATTACGCTCCACAGCTTTATCTGCACCTGCGCCGACCCCAATCCGACCCTTACCGAACATATCGATCTGAAATGGATGGACCGCGACCTGATCGCTACCCTCGACTGGGCCGAAGCGGATATCCCGATCGTGGATAAGATTGTGTATGAAGGTGAGGGGTGAAAAAAAATAATTTAGTGATTTATAACTGAATAAATCTTTGTTCGTTTAATTTAATTTTGGAGGAAGCAACAAGTAATGAAAGTCTTATTGTCGATAAAACCTCAGGTTGCTGTCAAGATCTTTGATGCTACAAAGAAATTTGAATTTAGAAAAAGCATATTCAAGAATTCAACTGTGGATACTGTTGTCGTTTATGCCTCTTCTCCCATGCGGAAAGTAATAGGAGAATTTACTATTGATAAGATTTTGGAAGAGAAACCATCTGTTTTATGGGAAATGACTTATCAGTATTCAGGAATTACGAAAGAGTATTTTGATGCGTATTTCCTAAACAGAGATCGTGCTTTTGCCATTAAGATAAAAGATACAATACGCTACCCGGAGCCTAAAGATTTGATAGATTTTAATTTGAACTTTGCTCCTCAATCGTTTGTATATCTTTAAGTCGTGATTTATTCATCAATTTTGTCAACTATCTTTTACTGGTCAAACAATAAAAGAACCGGTTAGATGCTGAGAACGATCATACTATTTATAATTGATTGACAAGTCAGAATTGTTGACTTGGATTAGGTGGAGGAGAATATCTTGATTGTTGATAAGATTGCATAGGGTGATGGGGTGGAAAGGCGATATTTTTTCTGAAAATACTGTTAGAAATTAAATGAAAGCGCCCATTTTGTCAACTGGAGATTTGTAACTTTACAAATGGTAATCACGATAAAAAGAAAAAATTATAATTTTGTGATAAAAATTTGACATATATACATATTGTCATAAAAACTTTACTATTTTTGTCAGAAATTGTCAAGTCATAAAATGACCAATGAAAAGTATAGGTGAAATATTAAGGCTTCTGAGAGAGGAGCATAAACAACTTTTACGAGAAGTTTCGGCAGGAGTTGGAATCGACCAGGCGTTACTCAGCAAAATTGAAAGAGGAGAACGATTTCCAAGTAAAGAACAAGTACTTAAATTAGCAAGGCATTTTAATACGAAAGAAAATGAGCTGATTATTGCGTGGCTAAGTGATAAATTAGTAAATGACTTAATCAGTGAAGATCTTGCCTCAGAAGCTTTAAAAATTGCAGCAAAAAAACTGCAATCTAAAACTAACCATAAAGGAAAATAATATGGAAAATCAAAATTCCGACAACGTGCTATTTCAAAACGGAGCTATATGGCTTCGTGCTGATTTCCATTTACATACCATTAAAGATAAGGAATTTACTCCTATCGATACTCCCAATGATTTTATTAATCAATATGTTGCAAGATTGAAATCGGAATGTATCAATATCGGCGTAATTACGAATCACAACAAGTTTGATAAAGATGAATACACTAACTTACGGAAAAGAGCTTTAAAAGAAGATATTTGGATATTGCCAGGGGTAGAACTTTCGGTTAACGATGGTGCAAATGGCATTCATTGTTTAATTGTTTTTGATAACGAACAATGGATTACGAATGGAGAAGACTATATCAATCAGTTTCTTACTTCTGCTTTCGAGGGAATTGCAAATAGAGAAAACGAAAATACCCGTTGTAATTATAGTTTGTCCGATATGTTGACCAAATTAAACAACCATAGGCTTAGTGGTAGGAATTCATTTGTAATACTGGCGCATGTTGATCAAAAGAGTGGTTTCTTTGATGCCTTTGATGGAGGCAGAATTGAGCAGTTTGCAAGAGATGAAAATTTCAGAAGCTTTGTCTTAGGCTTTCAGAAATTCAGAACTTACGACAAATTATCTGTTATAGAAGATTGGTTTGACAATAGGTTGCCTGCATTTGTTGAAGGATCGGATTGCAAAAGTATTCGTGATGTTGGTAAAGCACCGGTTCAAAATAATGTTGAAAAAAAGACCTTTATAAAAATCGGGGCATTTAACTTTGATGCTTTGATTTATGCTTTCCTTGATCCGGAAAACAGACTTTCAGATAAGCTACCCGGAATTGAAAAAGCATACTTGAAATCAATTACTTTTACGACCGGTAAGTGGAAGAATAAGAAAGTTTCATTTAACCCCGGACTGAATAATCTTATTGGTATTCGTGGAAGTGGAAAATCCACACTGCTTGAAACCGTGCGTTATTCTTTAGATATTTCATTGGGGAAAAACTCTCATGAACCCAACTATAAAGAAAGATTAGTTCAGAACTTTCTGGGAAGCGGTGGTAAAATGGAAGTGGAAATGGTTGATAAAAATGGAAGAACCTATATTTTAGAACGGATTTATGGTGAATCACCAACAATTTATGAGATAACGAAAGGTGGAGAACGAGAATTACAATACAATCTAAAATCGAATGCAATTATCAATAAACCGCTTTATTATGGTCAGAAAGATTTATCGGATATTGGTGGAGAGACCCAAACGGAAGATTTAATCAATAAACTTATAGGTGATGATCTAAAACCTATCAAACAAAAAATTGAAGAACAATCATCCAACGTTATCAATTTACTGGGACAACTCCGAAACGTTAATAAACAATTAACTCAAAAAGAAGAAATTGAAGCCAAAAAGGCAGCGATAGAAAAAGATATGAAGATCTTCAAAGATTTGGAGATTGATAAGAAGTTAAATAAACAAATTGAGTTTAATAAAGATAGCAATCGACTTGATGGACTTTTGGAATTTGAAAAGAAATTGATTGAAGAGGTAGAAGCAGTATATAAAGACTCAATAGGGTTATTTACAAGTTATTTTACGTATGAATCGAAGGAAAATTCAGAATTGTTTAAACAAGTTTATGAGTCAATAGCGAAATTCCAACAAACATTCCAATATCTTGAAGATATTGTAAAAAGACTGCAAACGGAAAAGGCGAATCTTCTGGTATTTAAAAAGTCGTTTGTTGAAAAATATAAAGAGCTTAAAGAGGAGTTTTCGGAGATTAAAAGGAATATCAATCTTCCAAATATTGAAGCAGATACTTATGTGAAGCTATCAAAAGACTTTGATTTGCAAAATGCGAAACTGAATGAAATTAAGAAATTAGGGGATAGAAAAATTGCACTCAGGAAGAGCCTTCATCAAGCACTTACTGAATTACGATCATTTTGGCATCAAGAATTTGAGCTGGTTCAGGAAAAAATAATGAACCTAAATAGAGACCAATCAACCATAAAAATAGAAATTGAGTTTAAAGGGAACAAAGACCGTTTCAAAGATTTCCTAAAAAGTTATGTGAAAGGGAGTGGCCTTCGTGACAGTTTGATTGGTGATATTGCAGATAATTATCCCGATTTAATTGAAATTTATAATGATTTTGCCCAAGAAGGCAGCAGAATCAATACACTTTGTACGGGGGGTAATAATTTGCAAAACTTCAGATCAAAATTTAATGATAATGTTAATGAGTTTCTTACTTACAGGGTCCCGGATAAATATACTATTTTTTATAAAGACAGGCCTTTAGCTGAGCATTCCCTAGGTCAAAGGGCATCTGCATTAATCATATTCATACTTACCCTTAAAGAGAATGATTTAATAATTATTGATCAACCGGAAGATGATTTAGATAATCAAACTATTTATATGGATGTGATTACAGAATTAATAAAATTAAAAAACAAAACACAGTTTATTTTTGCTACTCATAATCCGAATATCCCTGTTCTGGGTGATTGCGAGCAGGTCATTAGTTGCACGTATAATAATGATTTGGTTGATATTAAGTCAGGTAGTATTGATAATAAAGAAATACAACAGAATATTGTTGATATAATGGAAGGTGGAGACAAGGCATTTAAACAACGTAAAATGATATATGAACTATGGAAGCATTAGAATTACTTGAATTAATACCGAAGGGTGAAAGTAGTACCGTTCAATTTAAAGAACGAGTAGAAGATGCACATAAATTAAGCCAGGAATTAGTAGCATTTTCAAATTCAAAAGGTGGAATCATAATCATTGGTATCAATGACAAGACAGGTGAAAGGAATGGACTTTCCTTCAAAGAAATTCATGATACAAATAGTGTAATAGTCAGCTCTTCAACTAACAATGTGAAACCTTCGATTATAGTTCAATCGGAAACAATATCTGTAGATGGTCAAAATTTGATACTTATTCAAGTAGATGAAGGATTAAGTAAACCATACAAAGACAAAAATGGTGCTATTTGGGTAAAAAACGGTTCCGATAAAAGAAGAGTAACTGCTAATGAGGAAATAGCAAGGCTTTTACAAAGCAGTAAAGTATTATTTGCCGATGAGATGCCAATCAATGGAACATCTGCAAATGATATTGATACTGTGTATTATAAAACGATTTATGAAAAAAAATTCAAGCTACCGTTTGATTCAGCAAACGTTGAAATAATAACTTCTTTACAGAATCAACAATTATACAAAGATGATAAACTGACATTGGCAGGTTTACTTTTGTTTTGCAATAATCGACATGGTTTCAGACCATTATTCTCAGTTCAATGTTTTTCAGTTAATGGCACTGATTTATTGGGAAATACATTTAAAGATAATGAGCCTCCTTTTGAAGGCACTCTTGAACAGGTTTATTATCAGACATTGAATTTTATTGATAGAAATATAAAGAAAATACCTTCGGGCCAATCTTTCAATAGCGAATTAAAATGGGAAATTCCGAAGGAGGTATTTGAAGAGATTATTGTCAATGCTCTCATTCACAGAGATTATTTTATTAATTCATCTATAAAAATATTTATGTTTACCGATCGAATAGAAATTATTAGCCCGGGTAAACTTCCAAATTCTCAAACTGAGCAAACTATTGTGAGTGGAGTCTCAATTCCCAGAAATCCAGTTTTGCAATCTATTGCACAGTATGTTGTACCGTATAAAGGTGCCGGAACAGGTTTAAGAAGAGCTATTTATCTATATCCAAACATTGATCTCGTTAATGATCAGGAAAAAGAACAATTTATTGCCGTAATAAGAAAAACTGTTTAGCTTCCACTTTAAGTGAGGCCTTCCTCTGTACCTGCGTCGAAACCAATCCGACCCTTACCGAACATATCGATCTGAAATAGATGGACCGCGACCTGATCGCTACCCTCGACTGGGCCGAAGCGGATATCCCGATCGTGGATAAGATTGTGTATGAAGGGGAGGGGTGAAAAAGAATAATTTAGTGATTTCTAACTGAATAAATATTTGGTCGTTTAATTTAATTTTGGAGGAAGCAACAAGTAATGAAAGTCTTATTGTCGATAAAACCTCAGTTTGCTGTCAAGATCTTTGATGGTACAAAGAAATTTGAATTTAGAAAAAGTATATTTAAGAATTCAACTGTGGATGCTGTTGTCGTTTATGCCTCTTCTCCCATGCGGAAGGTAATAGGAGAATTTACTATTGATAAGATTTTGGAAGAGAAACCATCTGTTTTATGGGAAATGACTTATCAGTATTCAGGAATTACGAAAGAGTATTTTGATGCGTATTTCCTAAACAGAGATCGTGCTTTTGCCATTAAGATAAAAGATACAATACGCTACCCGGAGCCTAAAGATTTGATAGATTTTAATTTGAACTTTGCTCCTCAATCGTTTGTATATCTTTAAGTCGTGATTTATTCATCAATTTTGTCAACTATCTTTTACTGGTCAAACAATAAAAGAACCGGTTAGATGCTGAGACTGATTATACTATTTATAATTGATTGACAAGACAGAATTGTTGACTTGGATAGTGATGGTATTATTTGAGCAAAATTGTTTATAAGTCGTATATGATAAATCTAAATACTTTAAAACGTTTTTACTGGTTTTCATGTGAAGATTCGACAAAGTTGATGATTTTTATTATAAAAGGGAAATTTAATTCAACTAAAAATTGATTATGAAACAATAATCAATATCATAGATTCTTTTTAAATAATAATTCTACATTCTATTTTTTCTATGGTGTATCACTAGTGCCCACTAAGATATTTTAATAAATAATTTTTTTGTTATTTTAGTTTGAGAATATTACATCTGTATTTTCAAAGAATACATTAATAAGCATTTACAATATAGCTAAAATTGTATCAGTCAAATAATAAGTATCATATGGTCAATTTATTGGTATTCCCATCAAATAAAAAATTCAAATCGTCACGCAATAATTTAGAATGTAATATGCAGATTTAGAATGGCCTAAAAGAACTGTTTATGATTTTAAGTTGACACAAGTGATGGTACATATAAAAACTCATTTTTTAATTGTGAGTAAGCTGTTGAAAATAAAATGGTTATTATTAATCTGACAAATTAGATTAAAAATGTTATTTTGTATTAAAACAACTTAATATGTCAATAGGAATTTGTAACTTTGCGCAAATGACAAATTTTAATTCAAATATTGCTGTAGTTGATCTGTTTTGTGGAATCGGCGGTCTTTCGCAAGGGTTTATTCAAGAAGGATTAAATGTTGTAGCTGGCTACGACAATGATCCTTCTTGCAAATTTGCTTTTGAAAAAAATCATAAATCTAAGTATTATACAAAAGATGTAACAGAATTAAAAGGAGAAGAATTAGATGAAATCTTTGGCAGTAAACTTAAGATATTAATTGGTTGTGCACCCTGTCAACCATTTTCATCTTATAGTTTCAAAGTTAAAGTTAAGGATGAAAAGAAACTAAACCTTTTATATACATTTTCTCGTCTTATTGAAGAGACACTGCCCACCATTGTTTCAATGGAAAACGTACCTCAATTAGTTGATTTTAAAAAATATTCAATTTTTGAAGATTTCTGTAATAAGTTAATCTCACTAGGATATTTTGTAGATTATAGAATCGTTTATTGTCCAGACTATGGTATTCCACAAACAAGAAAGCGATTGGTTTTACTCGCGTCTAAACTTGGTAAAATTTCTTTAATACCCAAAACTCATACTCCGAATGATTATGTTACTGTAAGACAAACAATCGAATATTTAGAACCGGTTAATTCGGGTGAATACGATAAAAATGATCCCTTACATCGTGCGCGACTATTAAGTGCTAAAAATTTAGAACGTGTTCGTCATACAAGTGAAGGTGGAAGTTGGAAAGAATGGCCGCAAGAATTATTACTAGAATGTTTTAAAAAGAAATCTGGAATGACTTATGGGAGTGTTTACGGTAGAATGAAATGGGATGAGCCTGCACCAACTATGACTACTCATTGTACCGGATTAGGAAATGGTAGATTTGGTCATCCATCTCAAGATAGAGCTATTACTTTACGTGAAGCAGCGTTGTTTCAAACTTTCCCGTTGAATTACGAATTTTTTGAATCATTAGATAAATATAATCCGTCAATAATTAGTAGACAAATCGGTAATGCTGTTCCTCCTAAATTAGGAGCTGTCATTGCCAAAAGTATAATAAAGCATTTAAATCAATATGGTTTATGGGAAAACAAAAATTGACAGAAGAACAGATAAATGAAATTGAAACTCAAATTGGAACCGAAAGTATACCATATATATATGATACGAAGGAATATCCAGTAGAAGTTATCATTTCTAAATATAATAAAGAACAAATTTTTGTTCCTCTTTATCAACGTAAATTTGTTTGGACGCCTAAGCAAAAATCTAAGTTTATTGAATCTGTATTTCTTGGTGTACCAATAATGCCTTTTCTCGTTTCTGTATCCGGAGAGGAAGCTGAGTTGGAAATTATTGATGGTTCACAACGAATAAGAACATTAGTTGATTATTGTTCAGATGTATTTAAATTAACTGGCTTGGAAAAACTTAAATGCTTAAATGATACTAAGTTCTCTGACTTAAAGGAAGTACGAAAAAACAAGTTTCAACTAAGAGATTTTAGGTTTCATGTCGTTACCGATAATGCTACACCGGATGTTCGTGCGGATATTTTCAATCGAGTTAATACAAGTTCTAATAAACTTTCAGCTAGTGAAACAAGGAAGGGTGCTTATCAAGGTGATTTTTATACCTTTATTTTAGACTGTTCCAAATCGAAACAATTTCAAAAAGTATGTCCGATTCCAGAGCAAAAGGCGCTAAGAGGAGAATATGAAGAGTTAGTATTACGTTTTTTTGCTTATTCAGAAACATATTTAAAGTTCAAACACGACGTTGGACCATTTTTAGATAGCTTTGTAATAGCAATGGTTCGTTATAAAATTATTTAAACTAAGCGGCAATTTTGCCATAGTTCCTCAGTTCCGCGATGATTTGTTTATTTTTATTAGTGTTGGCATTGATTGCGAACCTTTTAATAAATGCATTTAAA